>PVMK01123886.1_pt1 | contig 28153 bp, 19 predicted proteins | sample 1853481 | NCBI WGS metagenome assembly PVMK01 (sample SAMN08533507, study PRJNA380276) | Marine sediment metagenome, whole genome shotgun sequencing project. | reverse complement strand
TGCTATTGATATTACCCTGGTACCCATTCACCTACATCTGGACGGATGAAGGTGGGAACTCAATCTCTACTATCGATGGATGTATTGATGTAACTGAAGCAGGTACTTATACCGTAGAAGTTATTGATGTAAACGGATGCACCAAATCAACCAGTATTACTATAGGAGCGCCAAATCCTACACTTAGTACCAGTTTGACGGCATCTGAGTTGACCTGTGCCGGAGCAAATGATGCCACCGCCTCAATATCAATCACCGGCGGGGAAGCACCCTATGACATTACCTGGTCAACCGGCGCCAAAACAACCAGTATTAGTGGTTTAGGTGCAGGTACATATTCCGTAAATGTAGAAGATGTAAACGGTTGCCGGGAATTCAGGGCATTCAACATACTTGAACTCCAGGGACTGGAAATAACAACTGCTGTAGTAACCGAAGTTAGTTGTAATGGTGAAGCTGACGGTGCTATTGATATTACCCTGGTAAACGGAACTGCGCCATATAGCTATGAGTGGTCCGATGGATCAACTTCTGAGGACCTGACAGCGGTAGCAGCAGGCACCTTTTTGGTAACCATCAGCGATGCCAATGGCTGTAGTATAGCCATGAGTTATGATCTTATGGTGGACCCTGATAACACCAATTGCGATAACGGCAATGGTGATGGCGGTACTGGCGACGGCGGTGATGGAACCGGTGACGGAAGTGGTGATGGCAATGGAGATGGTACCACCGACCCTTGCATAAGGGATTGTAATACCTGTGATGGTGAAAGCACCGAGCTGACGCTTAAATATCTGGGTGATGAGCCAAATGCACAGATTATGGTGAAGCAGAAAAATGGTGGTCAGGTAGTATTTGACCAGATAGTAGCTCATGAAGGTGAATTCAGTTTCATCGGTATGGATAATAAAGGATCGCTTTCTTCAGATATTATCATAAGTGTTAACGGTATTGATCAAACTACCATACATACTAGTTGTTCTCAGCCTATTGGGCCCGGATTGATTGCCGGTGAATTCGAAGTAGTAGCAGGTGAAAGCCGTAACGGCGGGCCCTTGTGTCCGGTTGACCCCGACACACATCAGGAGCTGGAGCAAGAGCAACAGCAGGAAGAAGAGCCACATGGAGAAGACTGCAGTGAATGTCATGAAAGTGAACTGATCAGCATTACGGAAACGGAAGATGGATGTCTGACCTATACCATTGAAGTATTCAGCAACGGATCTTGCGCCCATGGCCTTTCACATTACAGCGTGCGAATCCCTTGTGGCATCGTTACCGAAGCCAGCAATTCCGGAGGGTGGCCTATGGAACTAAACAGTAAGGATCCGCATACCAACCTTTATGGATTGAAAGTCGATGATATCCACGGATTTGGTGAATACGGACAGGAAGGGTCATTTACCGTCACTTATACGGTTTGCTCTAATCAGAATGATGACTGTCAAGTAAAATTGCAATCTGATAATATAATTGTTGGGTATAAAGCAGCTAGATGCGCCAAGATCGAGACCATTGAGTTCGATGATCAGGTAGCCAACTTTGATCAGGAAGAAGAAATTATGCCGTTGACATTTATAAAATTCAATGTTTACCCCAACCCTATAAAATCAGGAAGCCATTTAAACCTGGAATTTGAACAGGCAAACTTGGGTGAGCATCTTTTAGTAAAATTTATGGGTGTCACCGGTAGAAGTATTTACACCAAGCGGCTGGAAATTACCAGGGAAAACCAGGTGTTTCCCCTGAGCATGGCTGGAATGAAGCCCGGTGTTTATTTTGTATCCATTACCAGCCATCACAAGGTTTATACGGAAAAAATAATCATTAAATAGTGTAGTAGTATTTAAGATTAATCCACCTTGTGGTTTATCTCGAAAAGCGAGTGGAGAGTTATCTCAAAGCTCGCTTTTTTTTATGCCCTTAGTTCTAATACTTTTATTAAATCTATCATCAATTAACTACTTACATTTGGGATTTTAGTCCTTGATTTTCTTACTAATTATTTGTGATTTGAATTACTGGGATTTGGAATTTATAAAAAAAGGGACGCCTGCGGCGTCCCGGGTAATTTGATTTATTTATAACTCCGGTGACTACCGAAATTTTAACTGGAAAGCAGACAGCCTATATCTCTACTTGATCCAGATTAACAAATTCTATACTATTATCTTCCGCAAGAGTTATGCCAACTATTGAATCTTTGTTGATTATTCCTGCCAGGATATCCTTTGATAAAGCATTTAATAGCTCTCTTTGCAGTATCCGCTTCAATGGTCGTGCGCCAAACTGTGGATCATAACCTAGTTCTGCCAAGTGCTTTAGTACCTTCTCATCAGCTTCAAGTCTTATACCCGATTCCATCAATCTGTCCTGTATCAAGCCAAATTGAATGGTTGCAATCTTGGTCATGTCAGCCCTGGACAGCGGTTTGAACATGATGGTTTCATCTATTCTATTTAAGAATTCCGGTCTCATTGAATGCTTTAGTAACTCAAACACTTTTTGCCTGGTTTCTTCGATCACTTCTTCTGCATTGCTCTCTGTTAATTTTTCGAATGATTCCTGTATCACCTGAGATCCTATATTGGTGGTCATTATGATAATGGTATTCTTAAAATTAGCAATCCGGCCTTTGTTGTCCGTCAAACGTCCATCATCGAGCACCTGTAGTAGAATATTGAACACATCAGGATGGGCCTTTTCAATTTCATCCAATAGAATCACTGAATAGGGCTTCCTTCTTACGGCTTCGGTAAGTTGGCCCCCTTCGTCATATCCTACATAGCCCGGAGGCGCTCCGATCAATCTGCTCACTGCATGTCGTTCCTGATATTCTGACATATCAATTCTTACCATGGCATTCTCATCATTGAACAGATATTCTGCCAATGCCTTGGCCAACTCGGTCTTACCTACTCCTGTAGTTCCCAGAAATATAAACGAGCCAATAGGCCGCTTTGGGTCCTGCAGTCCTGCCCTGCTTCGGCGTACGGCATCTGCCAGCGCCTGAATGGCCTCATCCTGTCCCGCAACTCGCCTGCTTAATTCTTCCTCAAGGTGCAGCAGTTTATCACGGTCTCCCTGCAACATCTTGGATACTGGAATACCGGTCCATTTGGCCACTACCTCAGCGATATCTTCCGAGGAAACTTCTTCTTTCAGCAGAGATCCCGACTCATGCATCTCATTCAATTGTGACCGTAGATTTTCCAGCTGTTCCTCACTCTCCTTGATTTTGCCATACCGTATTTCAGCCACTAGCCCGTAGTCACCGGCACGCTCCGCCTTATCAGCTTCCAGTCGGTAATTTTCTATCATTTCCTTCTCCTCTTTGACCGATTGAATTACGGCTTTCTCATTCTCCCACTGTGCTTTTAATTCATTCTTTTTTTCAGTGAGGTCTGCTATTTCTCTTGATAGCTGTTTTTCTTTGGATTTATCGTTTTCCCTGCGGATTGCTTCACGCTCGATTTCCAACTGCATAATGCGTCGCTGTAGTTCGTCTAGTTCCTCCGGCAATGAATCGATTTCAATACGCAATTTTGCAGCTGCCTCATCCATAAGGTCTATGGCCTTGTCCGGCAAATATCGATCGGAAATATATCGATGAGACAATTCCACAGCTTTAATTACCGCATCATCCTTAATTCGTACTCCATGGTGTAATTCGTACTTGTCTTTGATGCCTCTTAGAATACTGATTGAATCCGGAACAGAAGGTTCATCCACTGTTACTATTTGAAAACGACGCTCCAAAGCTTTGTCTTTTTCAATATACTTCTGATATTCTTTTAAAGTGGTGGCACCGATTGCATGAAGCTCACCCCGCGCCAGTGCTGGCTTAAGCAGGTTGGCCGCATCCATGGCGCTTTCTCCACCTGAACCCGCACCTACCAACGTGTGGATCTCGTCTATAAAAAGTATAATTTCACCATCTGAATCCGTCACTTCCTTGATTACTGACTTCAGCCGCTCTTCAAACTCGCCCTTATATTTAGCGCCTGCCACCAGTAGCCCCATATCCAGGCTTATTAAGGTTTTGCTTTTAATATTTTCAGGTACATCCCCGTCAACAATTCGTTGGGCCATGCCTTCCACAATTGCTGTCTTTCCTACTCCGGGTTCTCCCAGTAACATGGGGTTATTTTTGGTCCTTCTGGATAAGATCTGCAGAACCCTTCTAATTTCTTCATCCCTGCCAATCACGGGATCAATTTTCCCCTTGCGGGCAAGTTCGTTGAGATTTATACTATATCGCTGTAGGGATTGATACTTTCCTTCGGCATTTTGGTCGCTAACCGTGCTTCCTCCACGTAATTCCTGTATTGCTTTGACCAGGTCTTTCTTAACAAATCCCACGTCCTTCATCAATTGACCAACCGGGTCCTTTCCAGCCAGGATACCCAAAAGCAAATGCTCAATGGCTACGTAATCATCCTTAAACTCTTTCAAATACCCGGTGGCTTTGGATAAGGCGCTGTGGGTGGCGTTGGACAAATAAGGTTGCTGACCCGAAATCTTGGGGTATGATTGTATAATCTCATTGAGGCGGCTGTCCAATAACGCCGTGTTAATGTTTAATTTCTTATTAATGAAGGATATCACATTTTCATCTGTGCCTAAAATTGCCTTCAATAAATGTCCTGTTTCAATGGCCTGCTGTTCATTCCCCAGGGCGATCTCAGTGGCTTTTTGAATGGCCTCCTGCGATTTTATGGTATAATTATTCAAGTTCATTTTCCAATTATTTTATGCTTTTAACGCTATCAAAACATTAAACATCAAAATGCAATCCACTGGTGATTTTAACCCGTAATGCTGCAGTTTTGTCATAGAATATGAGGATTTTCTCTTGGAATAAGACAATTTGTCGGGTTTTTTATGCTTCCCTGAAATGCAGTATATGTATCTTGCTAAATAAGTTACTGTGTATAATATCTGATCCTTTTATGAGTAGAGAAACACGTAGGAAATTCCTTAAGAATAGTTCCCTGGCTTTGGCCGCGGGAACCAGTGGACTGGCCTTCGCCTGTCAAAGTGCAGAGAAAGAAAAGATCAGCGCCCCCTATATCAATTTTAACAATACCTACGAATGGAAAATTACCACCACCTGGCCTCCAAACTTTCCTGTTTTAGGAGAGGGATGCAACCACCTGGCCCGCTGGATAGAAGAAATGTCAGGAGGCCGTTTGAAGATCAGGGTATATGGAGGCGGAGAGTTAATACCTCCATTAGAAAGTTTCGAGGCCGTAAGTAATGGGGCCATTGAAATGGGCCATGGAGGAGCATATTACTGGGCCGGCAAAACGCCGGCAGCCCAATTCTTTTCAACGGTACCATTTGGCATGAGTTGTAAACAAATGAATGCCTGGATAATTACCGGAGGGGGCAGAGCGCTTTGGGAAGAACTTTATGATCGATTTGATCTTATGCCAATGCTTTGTGGAAACACCGGTGTTCAGATGGGCGGTTGGTTCAACAAGGAAATAAACACTATTGAAGATCTGCAGGGATTAAAAATGAGAATGCCCGGACTAGGTGGAAAGGTACTGGCCCGGGCTGGCGCCACAGCCTTGCTGGTAGCAGGTGGAGAGATCTATACCAATCTGGAAAGGGGGGTTATTGACGCCACAGAATGGATCGGACCCTATCACGACTACCTGATGGGTTTTCACCGGATTGCCAAGTATTATTACTATCCAGGTTGGCATGAGCCGGGACCTGCGCTTGAATTAATTATCAACAAATCCAAATTCCTTTCCCTCCCAAGTGACTTACAAGAGATAATCCGCACGGCCGCTCACCGCAGCAACACCTGGGTGGCCGCTGAATTTGACAATAAGAACGCTGTTTACCTGGATAAAATTATAGAAGAAGGCCAGGTAAGTTTAAAATCCTTTCCGGACCCCGTATTGGAACGTTTAAGGGAGTACACCAACGAGGTTATTGCCGAACTGATTGAACAAGATGAAGACAGTCGTAAAGTATATGCATCGTTTGATAAATTTCGAAAAGGTATAAATCGCTGGTCAACTATTAGTGAGAAAAATTTCTACAATAAACTGATGACAGGTTAAAACCGGTTTATGCATTAGCTCAGTATATCCCCATTCAAGTTCCCAGCCAGTTTGGAAACCAGCTAATGATTTCAGGAAACAGAATAATCAGCACCAGAAAGATCATCTGAATAATCACAAAGGGGGCTATTCCCCGGTACAACTGCATGGTTGTTACCTGAGGCGGCGCCACTCCTTTCAGATAGAATAGCGAGAATCCAAAGGGCGGGGTCAAAAAAGAGGTCTGAAGATTTAATGCAATCAGTATTCCAACCCAAATCAGGTCAATTTCCAACACCAGAAAGATAGGAGCAACCACCGGAACAATAATAAATATGATTTCAATGAAGTCAATAAAAAAACCAGCCACAAACACTGCCCCCATCACCAACAACAGGAATGACTGAGGGGTCAATTGTGCATTTTCAATTAAATTTATAAAATAGGTATCGCCTTCGAGGCCCCGGAATACCAGGGAGAAAGCAGTAGCTCCAACCAAAATAATAAACACCATACAGGTAAGATGGGTGGTTTCCTTCATGACCTCTTTAAGGATACTCATGTTGAATTTTCCCTGGAATACCGTTAAAAGTGTGGCGCCTCCGGCGCCTACTGCCGCCGCCTCAGTTGGTGATGCAATACCGGCAAATATGGACCCCAGAACCGCGAATATTAACAGAAACGGCAGTAGAAAGGCTTTAAAAATTTTCAACATCATCCCTTTCTGACGGAATTGTGCAATCTCCTCCTTAGGCATACTGGGTGCAACTGATGGCTTCAGCTGACTGATCACCATAATATAGACAACATAAAGCACAACCAATACCACACCAGGGACAGCAGCCGCCAGAAAAAGGTCTCCAACGGATACATTGAGTACGCTTCCCAACAAGACCAGTACCACACTGGGCGGTATTATTTGACCCAAAGTGCCCGATGCTGCTATGGTGCCGGTGGCAAGTTCCGTGCTGTAACCCCTTTTAAGCATGGTGGGCAAGCTAATAAGCCCCATAGTAATTACCGTTGCGCCCACAATGCCGGTAGAAGCCGCCAACATGGCGCCAACTATTACTACCGCGATGGCCAGTCCACCTTTGAATTTGCCAAACAACAAGGCCATGGTTTCCAGCAAACTCTCCGCAATACCTGACTTTTCCAGCATCATACCCATAAAAATAAATAGCGGAACCGCTATCAACACGTAGTTCCCCATGGTCCCGAAGACTCTTAGCGGCAACAGGTAGAAAAAATCCGTACCTAATGTGAGCAGCCCAAATATGACCGAAATACCGCCTAGGGTAAAAGCTACTGGGAAACCGGCCAACAGCAACACAAATACCAGGGCGAACAATACCAGGGCCAATGCTTCAGTCACGATTTAGTGGTATTTTGTTCAGCACCAACCAGTACTAAAATGTTTTTGAAAACCCAATTTATTGCCTGAATAAAGACCAGCGAAAATCCTACAGGAATAGCGGCTTTGATTAGGTACCGGGCGGGCAAACCACCGGGATCCGGCGAGGACTCCAAAAGACGGAATGAATTAGCCACATAATCTGATCCCTCTATGATCAGGATCCAGCAAAACGGGCCCAGTAACAGTATGGTACCCACCAGATTTACCCAGGCCTTGGCCTTTTTTGGAAAGCGGCTATAGAAAACATCTACCCGTACGTGTCGATCGTGTTTGAGGGCAAAAGCCGCTCCCAGTAAAAATATCAGGGCGAATATGTGCCATTCCAGCTCATAAATTGCCACTGAACTGGAATTGAAAAGATAGCGCATTACCACATCATAACATATGATCAGCACCAACAGCGCGGTCAGCCAGGAAACTTTGTTGCCTACCCATTCGATCAGACGGTCGGAAAAAGAAATATAATGTTCTATGAATCTGATCATGTACCCTCCCTTAGAAATGCCGAACACCGAATGCCAAACACCGAACGCCGAACGCCGAACAAGAAATGTCGAAGTAAAATAGTAAAATATTTTTACAAAGCCGGAAATGACTGTTTTGGGAATTGGTATCTTTGCCGGATGTCATCATCTCATCATCGTCAATAATGCTGGATATTCGTCAACAAACCCTGGATCAACTGATAGCCTTTTTTGAAAGTCAGGGAGAGAAAGCGTTTCGTGGTCGTCAGGTATATCAATGGTTGTGGGAAAAATCAGCCCGCAATTTCCAAAGTATGACCAACCTTTCCGAAAAGCACCGCCAACTCCTGTCTCAACATTTTGAGATTAATTTTACGCATGTAGACCAGTCCCAGGTAAGCGCTGATAGCACCATCAAATCCGCCTTCAGACTTCATGATGATCATGTAGTGGAAGGAGTGCTCATTCCTACCCGGTATAGGATGACTGCCTGCGTTTCTTCTCAGGTAGGCTGTTCACTTTCTTGTAAATTTTGCGCCACCGGCTATATGGACCGGGCGAGAAACCTGGAAGCAGCCGAGATTTATGATCAGGTGGTGCACCTAAGGAATCAGGCACAGGAATCCTATAAGAAACCATTGACAAATATTGTATTTATGGGAATGGGTGAACCATTGCTCAACTATCAAAATGTACTTACGGCTATAGATCATATTACCAGCCCTCAGGGTTTGGGAATGTCTTCTAAAAGGATCACCGTCTCCACCGCAGGCATAGCTAAAATGATCAAAAAACTGGGTGACGACCGAGTCAAATTCAACCTGGCTTTGTCCTTGCATGCAGCCAATGACCAGAAGCGAAGTGAGATCATGCCCATCAACGACAGTAATTCCTTAAAGGCCTTGGAGGGAGCGTTGAGGTATTACTACGATGCCACCGGGAATGATGTGACTTTTGAGTACATCGTATTCAACAACTTCAATGATACGCTGGATGATGCACGCGAACTTTTGAAGTTTTGCAGAAAAGTCCCCAGTATGGTAAATCTCATCGAGTACAACCCCATTGAAAAAGCAAATTTTGTTAATACCGAAGAAGACCGTTTGAATACTTTTGCTAATTTTTTGGAAAAAAACCGGGTTAATGTCAGGATAAGGCACAGCAGGGGTAAAGATATTGATGCGGCTTGTGGGCAGCTGGCGAATAGATCTTAGATCTCTGATCTAATTATTGCTCGCATTAAATAATTTCTGCTTCTCTTCTTTAGTCAGGCTTTCATAGCCCTTCTCGCTGATCTTGTCAAGGATGGCATCAATTTCATTCTGGGGTATACCCGATGCGGCAGGCTTGGTAGCAGCGCCTGAACCCTTTCGAGTCCTGGTGCCAGAGGCCCCTCGATGGGTCACTTTAACTTTCGACCTCACAAAGAAACTCCTAATAAACTCTATTGCCGATTGAGCCCAGCCACCAAGGTCGATGCCTCGCTGTAGTTGCTTGACATAAACAAACCCCATTAGTGCTCCTCCAAGATGTGCGATATCGCCTCCGGCATTTGACCCAATGGCTCCAAAAAATGACATAAACACATAAAAAATAGCGATATACTTAATCTTTACCGGGCCCAAAAACATCAGGTAAAATTGATGGTCCGGCATCAGGGTTGCCGCTCCTACCACAATAGCAAATACCGAAGCAGAAGCGCCAATCAGAGAACTTCTCCCGACTTCCTCAACGAACAAAGGGGATAGGTTGTAGATCAAAATATATAAAACGCCGCCTGCAAATCCACCCAAAATGTATAGCCCGATTAGTTTTTGGTTTCCCAGATAGTCTTTTACTAACTGGCCAAACCAGTAAAGAAATAGCATGTTAAAAAGAATGTGAAAAAAACCATAGTGGGTAAAAAATGTAGTTATCAGGGTCCAGGGTCTCAAAAGCAGTTGTCCGGCGTCAGCGGGCAGGCCGAGAAGGTTTAAATAGGCCTGATGGTAGCTAAAAGTTTCTCCGACAAAACCGGTTAACATCAATACCACTTCAAGAATGCGCAACACAAAAAAGACTATCGCATTAATCAGGATCAACTGAATTAGTCCATTATTGCCTTTTTTGAAAGCATTCTTAAATTCTTCCCCAAAATTTCGTTGCATATTAAATCCTGTTAGTAAAAATTTCCTCTCTTACTTTTCCAGATCCTCAATAAAATAAACGCAAAAAGCATGCCGCCAAGATGGGCAAAATGCGCCACATTATCGCCCGGCGCACTGTTTAGACCTGAAAATAACGCAATCAAACCCAATCCAAGAGCCAGATATTTTGCCTTTATTGGTATGGGCGGAAACAGCAACATAAATTCTGTATTTGGAAAAAGCATGCCTATGGCCATCAACAGTCCATATACCGCTCCTGAAGCTCCCAGCATAGGGTTTAATGCAAGCTGGAAGTAACTGATAGTAGCAAACAGTACCGCCGCCCCAACACCACAAACCATGTAAAAAACCAGGAACCGGCTGGATCCCCATACTCTTTCAAGCAAGGGTCCAAGAAAAAATAGTCCCAACATGTTCAGGAATAAATGCGATAATCCTCCATGAAGAAACATGTGTGTAAAGAGCTGGTAAGGTTGAAATTCAGGGCTGTGAAAACTATGCAGCATCAACTCATACTTTATGGCTCGCATACCAAGGAAGTCAGTGATCACATACAATGCTATGTTGATCAGAAGTATGTTTTTCACCATTGGTGTCAGGCTGCGGAACATATACTATTTTTTAAACAGGTTATCAATATCATCAGGCTCCATTTCCACGTGTGTCCTTCCACCACTTGGAGCATAATTTGGGTGGGCACATCCAAAAAGACGGTCAATTAAAGCTTCCATCTCCTCTGGCTCCAGGATACGATCAGGAGCAGAAGCCACTTTTTTCGCCATTGACCTGGCCAACTGCTCCTGATGATCGCTATCAGGGTCAGAGCTAAAATGTTTTATTTGTTCTAGTAAGCCTTCGAACAAGGACTTTGTATCCCTTGAGGCAGCATCCACAGGAACTCCCTGTATTATCAGGTCAGACTTTCCAAATTGTTCGAATGCAAATCCAAGCGCTTTGATATCGGCTTCTAATTCCATCACCAAAGCAAAGTCCGCCGGATTCATGGAGATGGTTTGGGGAAATAGTAGTTGCTGTGAGGCCCCTAGTCGCTGTTGCAGGCAATGAAGGTATTTCTCAAATAAGATTCGCTCTGAAGCAGCCCGGTAATCCACCCACATCAACCCTGATTTGACTGGCGTAACGATATAATTTCGTCCTACCTGCATGGTAGTACGGTGCATTTCTGGAACATTTTCGCGTCGATTTACTGCACTTCCCATAATCCTGGAAGGCAACTCTCCTTCAACTTCGATCTTTGATTCATCGAGTGATGTCCGATACATATTTTCCCAATGCTCGATTTGGTTTTGACGCAAGGAGGGGCTTTTCATTTGTCCATACTCCCGCTCTTGCCGGGTGTCGCCAGAAGATGGCCTGGGCAGGTTAATTATGGTCTCGAAATTAACATCACTTTCAAAATCCAATGAAGGTGTGATGTTGTGGGTTCCCAGTGCTTGTTTTACCGCCGCGCGGATGATTCCGTAAACAGTGCGTTCATCGTCAAACTTCACCTCAGTTTTTGTGGGGTGCACATTGACATCAACATGTTTGGGATCAATCTCAATAAACAAAGTGTAAAACGGGTAGTGGCGATCTGGCAGCAACCCTTCATAGGCAGACATCACTGCATGATTGAGGTAATTGTTCTTAATGAACCTGTGATTAACAAAAAAGTATTGTTCGCCTCTGGTCTTTTTTGCACTTTCAGGTTTTCCTATATATCCATTGATCCTCATCATGGTAGTTTCTTCACTACAACTGACCAGTTGCTGCTGGTAATTTTTACCAAACAACTGTACAATTCGTTGACTCAGATTAGCAGGCCGAAGTTGGTAAACCTCAAGGTCATTTTGAAAGAGAGAAAATGCAATGTCTGTATGCGCAATGGAAATCCTCTGAAATTCTTCCAAAATATGTCTCATCTCCACCGGGTTGGACTTTAGGAAATTCCTGCGGGCTGGGATATTAAAAAATATATTCTTCATTGTTACCGTGGTCCCCACAGGCATATTCATCAATTCCTGCTTTTTTAACTCACTTCCCTCGACAGACAGATAATGGCCCAGTTCATCCACCTTCCTTTTGGTCTTCATTTCGACCTGCGCAATTGCAGCAATAGAGGCCAGAGCCTCACCACGAAAACCTTTGGTTTTAATTGCAAACAAATCATCTGCATTTCGCAATTTTGAGGTCGCATGGCGCTCAAAACTTAGTCGGGCATCTGTCTCAGACATCCCCTCCCCATTATCGATCACCTGGATCAAAGCTTTTCCGGCATCTTTTACGATCACTTGTACCTCAGTACTATTAGCATCAACTGAATTCTCCAATAGTTCCTTTACCACTGACGCAGGTCGTTGCACCACTTCGCCAGCGGCAATTTGGTTAGCAATATTGTCCGGAAGTAACTGAATAATGTCCTTCATCAAAATTTATGGTACCAGTCCTGGTTAGATCTAGATCGGGTCAAGTGTTTGCAGGTGAACAAATTTAGGCAATCCCTATGGAAATTTAAAGCGCCCCCTATGGCGGTAAAGCAGGTATAGTCCCATTACCAGTAATAAGGTATAGATAGCAATGTTCCCGTAATATAGATATCCGAAGAAAGCACCAAACATAGTTGCAATTAAAGAGAATTGAATTAATCCTGTTTTATTACCTTGCCGATTTTTATGGGCAAATGCATAGGAAATGTTGGCCCGATAGTTGTTATTTTTATCTCCAGATAGTTCTTGCTTAATTCTGGCGGTTCTTCGGGCTATATCCTCCTTTATGGGATCATAATATCTGGGCTCAAAATGGAATCGTTTGTGGGCAGGTATTCTAAAGAGCGAAGGAAACTTCATGCTTTTTATTAAATATATCTAATTAAATTAATACTTTTACTCAATTACGAAAATAGTATTTATCCAATAATTGATCTATTTAGGGCCGTTTCGATGACTATGTTAAGGATATTTACAGTATTGATGGTGCTCCTGTTAGTTAACGAAGCAGAAGCGCAACAGGTTCAATTCCCAAAGCAAGAACGGTGGTGGGTTGATAGCGTATTCCAGAGTTTGACGGTGGACGAACGTATTGGACAGCTCTTCATGGTAGCTGCCTATTCCAACAAAGGTACCAGCCACCGCCAATCAATCGAGAAGCTTATTAAGCGATACAATATTGGGGGATTACTCTTTTTTCAAGGCGGTCCTGTTCGACAGGCCAATCTGACTAATAGATTTCAAGACCTTGCCAAGACTCCATTACTTATTGCCATGGATGCTGAATGGGGCTTGGGAATGAGATTGGACAGCGCCATAAGTTACCCCCGCCAGATGACGCTGGGGGCGATCCAGGACGATCATCAGGTTTATCTTATGGGGGAAGAAATCGGCAGGCAAATGCACAGGATGGGTGTTCACATCAATTTTGCACCGGTAATTGACATCAACAGCAACCCCTCAAATCCCGTCATCGGCACCCGGTCTTTCGGAGAAGACCGCGAAAATGTGGCTTACAAAGGTATAGCCTACATGAGAGGTCTTGAGACTCAGGGAGTAATGGCTAGCGCTAAACACTTCCCGGGACACGGCGATACTGATGCAGACTCTCACCATACTTTGCCAGTTATAAAGCATAGTCTCTCCAGGCTTGAAAATGTTGAGCTTTACCCATTCAAAAAATTAATTGAAGCAGGTCTGCGCAGTACCATGGTGGCTCATTTATACATGCCGGCCCTGGATTCTACAGTTAATCAAGCCTCTACCCTTTCCAAGCCCATTGTTACCGGCTTACTTCGGGAAAAGCTAGACTTTGATGGACTGGTAATCACCGACGCCATGAACATGAAAGGAGTTACTAAATTTTACTCGTCCGGCGATTTGTATTTGAAGGCGCTGAAAGCCGGAAACGACTTGTTGCTTTTCCCCGAAGACGTTCCAGCCGGAGTCCGGGCCATCAAAGAAGCGTTGAACAATAAGGATATTAAGCGTCAGATGTTGGACCAAAAAGTCAAGAAAATATTAGCTGCTAAATACCGTGCCGGATTAAACGAATACCGGTCAATTAATACGGACAATTTGCAGTCGTACCTCACCAGACCAGAAGCTCAACTGGTTAAGCGTTCGCTTTTCGAAAAAGCCATAACCGTGGTCAGGAATAAAGGCCAATCCATTCCTGTAAAAATTCTTGAAGCCACCTATTTTGCCAGCCTGACAATTGGTACAAAAGGTGAAAATGCCTTTCAGAAGCAGTTGGGCAAATACGCCGCATTTAGTGATTTCACCGTTTCTAAGGAGCAGAAATCTAAAGCACATTACGACCGTCTTTTGGAAAAACTAGAAAATTTCAGTCAGGTAATAGTTGGCATCCACGGTATGAATAACTCAAGGGCTAAGAGGTATGGGCTAACCCTTGCAGATATTGAATTCTTATACAGCCTGCAAGAACGAACCAAGGTAATAGTAGTAGTGTTTGGCAATCCTTATAGTCTGGAGTACCTACAGGAAATCGATAACTTAGTATGTGCTTATGAAGACCAGCTAACTACACATGAGTTGGTACCACAAATAATTTTTGGGGCCCTGGGAGCCAGTGGTCATCTTCCGGTTACCTCAGGAAAGTTACCGGTCGGCACAGGAGAGGTAACCAAACACCTGGGAAGGCTAGGGTACGCTATTCCCGAAAGCGCTGGCATGGCTTCAAAGGTGCTTGCACGCATTGACCAGATTGCTGAAGAAGCTATTCGCCAGAAAGCCACTCCGGGGTGCCAGGTGTTGGTAGCACGAAATGGAAAAGTAGTGTTCGAAAAATCATATGGCTACTTCACCTACGACAGCGTAAATACCGTGACTGATGAAACTTTGTATGACATTGCCTCTATAACCAAAGTAGTTGCTACCCTACAGGCGATTATGTTCTTAGAAGAGCGCAATCAAATAGATCTAAATCAAAAAGCCGCAAATTATTTACCAGAACTGAAGGAAAGCAATAAACGGAATATCTTAATCAAAGATCTACTGACACATCAGGCAGGATTGTTGCCATTTATTCCTTTTTGGAGGCGAACAGTAGATGAAATAGGATTGAATCCAGATATCTATAGTGCTTATCCTGAACATAATTTCCAACAGCAAGTTGCATTAGGGATCTATGGTATTAACTCTCTTCAGGACTCCATGTGGCGATGGACCGTGGAATCTCGACTACGACCCAAGAGGTATCGGCGTTCAACTCATTTTACCTACAAATACAGTGATATGGGATTTTATATCCTGAAAAAATTGGCGGAAACTCATTTAAATCAACCTATTGAGCAGTTTTTGGAACAGAACTTTTATCAGCCTTTGGGCCTGTCGACCATGACTTACCTGCCTCTATGCAAATTCCCAATTGACAGGATTGCCCCAACCGAAAAGGATACGTATTTCAGAAATTCCCTGATATGTGGTACTGTACATGATCAGGGTGCTGCCATGTTTGGCGGTATCGCAGGCCACGCAGGGATATTTAGTAACGCCTCTGACCTTGCGATTCTCGCCCAGATGAATCTACAAGATGGCTATTATGGAGGAACTCGTTATTTACAGGAAGGAACCATAAAAAAATTTACCACTCAGCAGTCCTTACGCAATAGAAGAGGGCTGGGATGGGACAAGCCGGAACGCAACGGAAAAATAAACCCCACTTCAAGATATGCCAGTGCAAAGTCTTTTGGCCATACAGGTTTTACCGGAACAGCGGTTTGGGTTGACCCGGAATTTGATCTGGTTTATGTTTTTCTCTCTAACCGTATCCATCCAAAAGCAAATAATACTAAACTTATTAAAAGTAACATACGTACAAGGATTCAGGACGCCATCTATGATTCTATGTGGAGTTATAGAAAAGGTAATAGCAGCTGAGTATGAAAATAGGTATAGTATGTTATCCCACCTTCGGTGGGAGCGGAGTGGTAGCTACGGAATTAGGCATTGCCCTGGCAAAAAAAGGGCATAAAGTTCATTTTATAACTTATTCCCAACCTACCCGGTTAGATTTTTTTAATGAGAACCTGTTTTATCACGAGGTGGATATTAGGACTTACCCATTATTTGTATATCCACCTTACGAGTTGGCATTGGCCAGTACCATGGTCAACGTTATCCAATATGAACAATTGGATTTGTTGCACGTACACTATGCCATCCCACATGCTTCTGCGGCTTACATGGCGAAGCAAATACTTAAGACTGAAGGCCATGATATTCCGGTTATAACCACACTGCATGGTACGGACATCACCCTTGTTGGTAAAGATGCCTCCTATGAACCTGTAGTTACCTTTAGTATTAATGCTTCCGACGGGGTTACCGCGGTATCAAAAGATCTTAAAGAAGATACCTATAAACACTTCAAGGTGACTCAGGACATTGAGGTGATTCCAAACTTCATTGATCTTCAGCGTTTCAAGAAACAAAAGAAGGACCATTTCAAAACAGCCATCTGCCCGGAGGATGAAAAACTGATCGTGCATACCTCAAATTTCAGGAAAGTAAAACGGGTTGAAGACGTAGTAAAAATCTTCCACAATGTCAGGAAGAAAATCAAAGCCAAGTTATTACTGGTCGGTGACGGGCCGGAAAGGAACCATATCGAATCCCTCTGCAGAGAGCTGGATACTGGTGATGACGTGCGGTTCCTTGGTAAGCTGGAGGCCGTAGAAGAAGTACTTTCGGTAGCAGATCTGTTTCTGATGCCTTCGGAGAAAGAAAGTTTTGGGCTGGCAGCACTTGAGGCAATGGCCTGTGAAGTACCAGTAATATCCTCTAACACCGGGGGACTACCAGAGCTTATGGTAGACGGCAAAACAGGGTTTATGAGTGATGTAGGTGATGTAGAAGAAATGTCCAAAAAAGCATTGTACATTTTAGATGACAAAAACCTTCCTTCTTTCAAAGCACATGCCTTAAAGCGTGCCCAGGAATTTGATGTGGAAAACATTCTTCCACTTTATGAAAAATACTATATGGAAGTGTTAGATCGGACACCTAAGGTAATTCTATGACTTTCATCTGGTTTGAAAAATTGTATAACAAAATTTGTACTTAACCCCTCTTATCCACTAACTTTGGGGAAATTATCCAACATGGAAACATGAGTACTTCAATAAAAACTATTCAACCACATAATAAAGGCACCAAAACACTTTCCAGATACCCCTTTATAGAAAGATTGCTCAGGACCAACAGTTTTGTTCCAATTACCATTTTTTTGGTGCTAGCAACAATTCTGATGGTTTGGGGATTTATGTATACACAAGTATCATGGTGGGTACAGTCGGCGTTGTTCCTCTTTGGGCTGTTGCTATTTAGTTTAGCAGAGTACCTGTTACACCGGTACCTTTTCCATATGATCACAAATACCAAATTAAAAGAGAAAATACAATACGCCGTCCATGGAGTGCATCATGAGTATCCCAAAGATATCGGAAGGCTGGCGATGCCGCCAATTGCCAGCGTACTTATAGTGTCCCTATTATTTTTGCTTTTTAAAAATACTATTGGCGAATATACTTTTGGATTTTTACCGGGTTTTATCACCGGTTACTCACTTTACTTAACAGTGCATCACATAGTTCATGCATACCAACCTCCGAAAAATATTTTTAAGGCATTGTGGATCAACCACGGCATTCACCACTACAAGGACCATGAACGGGCATTTGGGGTTAGCTCACCCCTTTGGGATTATGTTTTCAACACCATGTCCCGTAAATCAAAAAGTCACTCATAGGTGACTTTTAAAAATTTTTTACTAGGGTTTCCCCTAAAATAACTCTATCTCAATACTATGATTTAACTTCTGCTGCTTGATCGGCAGTCTTTTCTACCGGAACCTTGGAATAGGTGGGACAAGACCTTTGAGTACAACTTGTTGCAAACAAGAACATAAGCACACCAAACACAACTGTTAACGACTTTTTCATTATAACGAAGTTTTTACTGTATTCAACACCATGAACCAACTAAACTATAAACAATAATTTAATTAACATAGTATATTATATTGATTATTTTCATCAAATATAGGAATAATAGGTACCCAGTTTTTGTTAATAGTAATGAATTTAGTACATGTATAGGGAATTAATGGGATTTAGAATTTAGCCGGGCCATCACCAAAGGCTTTGGCCGGCAGAGCCTGAAACCCAACAAATTGTCATTTTTATAGACAAATAGTGTTATAATCTAATGAAAGGTTACCGATTCCGTGAATATATAGCCCCTCCTGATAAAGGCAGCCCCGGCTTTGAGGATCTCCTCAAGATATTTATGCAATTAATGGTAGTTACCTCAGGAGATGTGGCTGAGTCACTAAGCTGGCTCAATGAACTAGACCAGCAGCATCAACTTACCAATGACGACTACGGAATAGGGGATTTTATCGAAGACCTGAAAAAGAAAGGATATTTACAGGAAAACCCTAAAGACGGGACTTTGGAATTGACCGCTAAAAGTGAGCAGAAAATCCGCAAATCTGCGCTGGAAGAAATATTTGGGAAATTGAAAAAAACCAGCCGGGGGGACCATCACACCCATCTGTCAGGATTGGGGGATGAAACCGGCACTGATCGCAGGCCTTTCGAATTTGGTGACGCCCCAGAGCAGATTGCTCTTACCGACTCACTTAGAAATGCGCAGGTTAACCATGGCTTTAATGAGTTTATTTTGACCCAGGATGATCTTGAAGTGATCGACAATGAGTACAAGTCACAAACCTCTACGGTGCTGATGATCGACATTTCCCACTCTATGATCCTCTATGGCGAGGACCGTATTACACCTGCCAAGAAAGTTGCCATGGCATTATCGGAATTAATCACCACTAAATACCCTAAGGACACCTTGGATATCCTGGTATTTGGGAATGATGCCTGGCAAATTAAAATCAAGGACCTTCCTTATTTGAAAGTCGGACCATATCATACCAACACCGTTGCAGGATTGGAGTTGGCAATGGACCTGTTACGCCGGAAAAAGAACAAAAATAAACAGATTTTCATGATCACAGACGGCAAGCCTACTTGTATAAAACAGGGTATAAAATACTATAAAAATAGTTTCGGTCTGGACCGAAAGATTCTACGCAAAACTTTAAATCTTGCCATACGGTGTCGTAAATTACAGATACCCATAACCACATTTATGATCGCCTCCGATCCTTATTTACAACGTTTCGTTAAAGAATTTACCCAGGTGAATAACGGTAATGCCTACTATAGCAGTCTGAAAGGACTGGGGCATTTGGTGTTTGAAGATTACCGAAGGAATCGCCGTAAGAAATTTTAGGAGTCAGTATGAGTTATGAAAAATTAGCTGCCGGTCAGCTATTAAGCATAAAGTCGTTAAGCGAGTTAAAACAAGCTGGCTATCGGCCCAAAAGTATAAAGGACGAATTAAGGGACAACCTTATTCATAAGATCCGTCAGGACGAAGATATATTCCCAGGTATTTGGGGGTATGAAGAAACAGTGGTGCCAGACCTTGAAAGGGCCATACTTTCCAGGCACAATATCTGTTTGCTTGGCTTAAGAGGACAGGCAAAAACCCGAATGGCCAGACAAATGGTAGACTTGTTGGATGAGTATATCCCGGTGATTGAAGGCACTGAATTGAATGATGACCCGTTAAATCCCATCTCTTCCGACGGGATGAGGATATTTAATAAACATGGGGATGACACACCAATTACCTGGCTTCAACGAGACCAACGTTATACTGAGAAGTTAGCTACCCCGGACATATCTATTGCAGATCTTATTGGAGACGTGGACCCGATTAAAGCCGCCTCACTAAAGCTGCCTTACTCTGATCCCCGGGTGATCCATTATGGCCTGGTCCCGAGATCCCATCGTGGGATATTTGTAATCAATGAACTCCCGGATCTGCAAGCACGGATACAGGTGGCACTTTTTAATATTCTACAGGAAGGGGACATCCAAATCAGGGGTTTTAAATTACGATTACCTCTGGATATCCTATTTATATTTACCGCCAATCCGGAAGATTACACCAATAGAGGAAGCATCGTTACTCCTTTAAAAGACCGCATTGATAGTCAGATCATTACTCATTATCCAAAGTCCATAGAAATAGGTAAGCAAATCACCCAGCAGGAGGCCCGTTTGAATGGTGAACAGAAGGACAGGGTGGTCATGAATGGTATTGCGGAGGACCTGATTGAACAAATTGCCATCGAGGCCCGCCAAAGTGAATATGTGGATGAAAAAAGTGGAGTGTCCGCACGACTTACCATATCAGCGTACGAAAGTTTATGGAGCACCGCAGAAAGACGGGCCTTGAAGCACCAGCACCAATCTACCTCCATCAGGATATCGGATTTTGTGGGGGTGGTACCCGCCATTACCGGTAAGGTAGAACTGGTATACGAGGGTGAGCAGGAAGGAGCCGGTTTAGTGGCCTATACGCTGATTGGAAAAGCAATTCGCCAACAGTTTGTCAATTATTTCCCAAATCCCGATGAATTCAGAAAGAAAAAGGAAGCAAACCCTTTTCAAAAGATCACGGATTGGTTCGGGGACAATCATACTGTTGATATTCTGAACGACTATAGTGACTCTGAATATAGGTCAGCGTTGGACGTTATCCCTGGTCTCGGCGCTCTGGTGGACAAGTATCAAGCCAATGCAACGAATATTGACCGGTATTTTCTGATGGAATTTGCCCTTCATGGTTTGGCAGAATACAGCATGTTAAGCAAAAATCAGCTGGTTTCCGGGTTGCAGTTCAAAGACCTGCTTAGCGGTATGTTTACCATGCCTGATATGGACGACGATGAATTAGATGAACTTTAGCTGGCAATTGTCATGACACTACCTGAAATTCAGCACCTGGTAAGGAGGGGAGAGATGGAAACACTAGAGTTTAAAGCCAAGGCCAATCATCCGGATAAGATCGTTAAGGAAATGGTGGCATTTGCCAACACCAAGGGAGGTCAACTTTTGGTAGGCGTTAACGATCATGGGGAAATAATGGGCTTGTCTGCCGCAGAAGAAGAGCTATACACCCTTGAAAATGCAATCAACAACTGCTTTCCGAAAATTAATTATCAATATGAAATTATACCTATCAGCGCTAAAAAATCTATCTTAATTTATACTATTTTTGAAAGTGAATTGAAGCCGCATTATGCCCTGATCGAGCAACCTGAAAACCAACGGAAGGGCTATATTAGGGTGGCAGATCGAAGTGTTCAGGCAAGTAAAGAGATGAAGGAGATTCTAAGAAGGGAGCGAAAGAAGGTTGCTGTGCGATTTAGCTACGGAGAGAAGGAAAAAGTGTTGATGAAGTACCTGGAAGAACACGATTTCATCACCTTAAACTACTTTGCAAAATTAGCAGACATCAAACCCTATCTGGCTTCACGCACTTTGATCACATTGGTGCTGGCAAAAGTACTAAAAATAATCCCCCGTGAAGGCGAAGACTGGTACCGGTTCAATACTGTGGCGGTATAATCAGAAATAGTGAGTTTTGAATTTTTATGGCTAAGGAAAAGAAAATATTTGTACTGGATACTTCGGTGATCCTTTATGATGCAGATGCCATCATGCACTTCGATGAGCACGATGTAGGCATTCCCATCACTGTGCTGGAAGAGTTGGACAACTTCAAAAAGGGAAACGATATTAAAAACTTTGAGGCCAGGGAGTTTATCAGACTTCTGGATAATCTTTCCAAAGACCATACGCTGCAAAACTGGATTCCACTTAACGGTCGGTCAAAGGGAAAATTTAAGGTGTTGATGACCGCCAGTAGTAAAGTGGACGCTGAGAAGATCTTTGATGAAGAGAAAGCTGATCACAAAATCTTGAATGCCGCTCTGAAATTAAAAGAGGAGGAAAAGAGTCGCAAAGTGATTCTGGTAACCAAGGATATCAATTTACGTCTGAAAGCAAAGTCATTGAATCTTATCGCTGAAGACTACGAAACCGGTAAGATCAAGAACGTAAGTACACTTCACAGCGGTAAAACAGTGGTGGAACATGTGGACACCGAAATCATCAATGGACTGTACGATAAAGGCCATTGTACTCCAACATCTATTCTTAAGAACGGACAGCCCATCTGCAACGACTATTTTATACTAAAAAGCCCAAAAAACTCAGTATTGGCTTACTACAATCCACTGGAAAAATGTATCCAAAAAGTTGAGAAAAAGCCTGTCTATGGTATAAAACCCCGCAATGCCGAACAAACTTTTGCCATTCATGCCATACTTAACCAAGAAGTACGACTGGTGACGCTTCAAGGAGTTGCCGGTACTGGCAAAACGTTACTGGCACTTGCGGGAGCGCTGGAGCAAAGAAGAAATTATAAGCAAATCTACCTGGCCAGGCCTATCGTACCCCTGAGTAACAAGGACATCGGTTATCTGCCCGGTGATATAAAGTCCAAGCTGAATCCTTATATGGAGCCGCTATGGGATAATTTGAAATTCATCCAGAACCAGTTCGGAGACAACGATAAGGAGGCCACCCGTCTAACTGAAATGGTCAATAATGAGAAACTGGTGATCACACCTTTGGCATATATCCGTGGACGAAGCTTATCTAATATTTTCTTCATAGTGGATGAAGCGCAAAACCTCACACCGCATGAAGTGAAAACCATCATTACCAGAGCTGGTGAAGGAACCAAGGTCTTGTTTACCGGGGATATTCACCAAATAGACACCCCATATCTGGACAGTCAGAGTAATGGTCTTAGTTACTTGATCGACCGCATTAAAGACCATCCCTTGTACGCCCATGTTACTTTAGAAAAAGGGGAGCGGTCGGAGTTGGCCAATCTGGCTAATGATCTCCTTTGATAGTTAGGAGGTATGAGGTATGAGGTATAAATTATGAGTGATGAGTGATGAATTATGGGTTTATCGGTGATGAATTGGTTGGTGTGAAGAGTATTGAGCCCGGAGATCGTCTTATTGCATTTCTTGAAGATTATTAAACTATATAGTTTAATATGAGTTAACTATATAGTTATGTCAGACCACCGCGTCTCCTTCTCAAAAAAAGAAATGTCCCTGATACAGGATCGTGAATTTCTTTTGACCAAAATTGAAATTGGAAAGAAGATTGAAGACTTGATGGGGAAGGTGGAACAAAATCTTTACCCGATAATTCAAGAATATCCGTGGCCGGAAGAAGTGCTTTCAAAATCTGGCAAAATCAGCAAAGGGGAAAGTTATCAGGGACTTCCCTACTATATGCTGGACTTCCCCCGCAGGTTCAGCAAAGAGGGGACTTTTTCCTTTCGTACCATGTTCTGGTGGGGCCATTTCTTTAGTGCCACACTACACCTCGGTGGAACCTATCTTGAAAATCGACGCGGTGCTTTGTTGACCAACCTGGAGACCATCAGATCCTCGCAAGCCTATATTTGCGTGAATAATACCCCCTGGGACTACCACTATGCCAGCGATAATTATCAGTCCGCTTCTAAATTTGACAGCCCACAACTGCAATCTTTATTTACCACCAAATCGTTCTTAAAGATCAGTTTCCATTGGCCGCTGGAAATCTATAACGAACTTCCGGGTGTTGTTTTATCTACATTCCGCCAAGTACAAGGCTGGATGGTTGAGCACTAAAAGATACCTCCATTTGTCACTTTTGGACAACCTGACTTAAATTTATTTGATAAATTAAGGCTAAATTGCCATTTATCAATTGATTAATAATGAGGGGATTATTTGCTTTAGTTGGATTGGTTTTATTGGTCGCATCTCTCTGGGCCCAGGCCCCTAACGCCCTGATTCGCCCCTCAATGCATGCCACAATCATCGAACAGGAACCGGATATTGATGGAGAGGTGTTGAAGGACCCCTTATGGCAGACTGTTGAACCAATCACCCACATGACCCAAATTAAACCCGATCAGGGTCAACCGGCTAGTGAAAAGACCGAAATACGTGTTGCCTATACTCTCAGTGTATTTTATTTATCCGTAGTTTGTTATGACACGGAGCCAGAGAGGTTGGTGGTTTCCGACGCCCGGCGTGATGCTTCTTTAGATGGCACCGACAGTTTTCTTTTCATTCTCGATACCTACAACGACGGTCAGAATGGATTTCTGTTCGGCACCAATTCCTTAGCAGTGGAGTACGATGGGCAGGTGGATAATGAAGGGCAGGGTAATTTTGGTACCAGACGTCAACAAGGTGGGGTAATTGGAGGTTTCAACATTAACTGGGACGCATCCTGGACGGTGAAAGCCCAGGTTGGTGACTATGGTTGGAGTGCAGAGTTTGCTATTCCATTCAGTACCTTGCGATTTAATTCTGGGGATAATCAAACCTGGGGGGTAAACTTCCAACGCAATATTCGAAAAACGAACGAGATTGTCTTTTGGGCCCCAATGCCATTGACATTTGATATTAAAAGATTATCTCTGGCTGGGAAATTGCATGGGCTTAACCTAAGAAATCCTGGTAACTTAAAAATAATTCCCTATGTCTTGGGTGAAGTTTCCAAAGATTTTGGTGTTGAAGAGCCTGAGACTGATTATCGAGCAGACGTAGGGCTCGATGTGAAATATAGCATCACCCCCAGTCTCACTCTGGATCTAACTTATAATACCGACTTTGCGCAGGTAGAGGTAGACAATGAACAAGTAAATTTAGATCGTTTCAATTTATTTTTCCCCGAAAAACGCCCTTTCTTCCTGGAGAACGCAGGACAATTCAGTATTGGCAGTCCTGGAGAAGTAGACTTGTTTTTCAGTCGTAGGATAGGAATCAGTGATAGCGGCAGGGTGGTCCCTATTTATGGAGGGGCTCGAATATCAGGCAAAGTCAAAGACACCTATGTCGGATTCCTGTCAATGTTTACAGAAGATCTGATTACCGAAAATGAGAATATTGAGGCTACCAATTACACTGTTGTCCGTGTAAACCATCAGTTTGCACAACGCTCCTCAATTGGCGGAGCTTTCATGAGTCGGCAGGGCATAGGCGGTCTGACTGATGACTTGATGCCCACCAACCCACATGAATATAACCGCACATATGCCATAGACGGGCGTTGGGGAATTGGTAAGAAAGCTCAGCTATCAGGCTTCTATGGGCAAACCAAAACGCCTGGAGTCAACGATGAGCAATACTCTTTTAACTTTAAAGCAAACTATAGATGGAATGGTTGGATCCTTGATGGCGGTTATACTGAAGTACGAGAAAATTTCAATCCGGAAATGGGCTTCTTATTACGAAAATCGTATAGGAAACCTGAGTTTCTCATTTTCAAGACCATACGGGCCAAGAAGGGCAATAAACTGAAATTCCTGGAATATCGCCCACATGTGAACTACCGTGGCTACTGGAACCTTGATGGATTTCTGGAAACAAGCCGTTTGCACATTGATAATCATTGGGTTTGGCGAAACGGGCTAGAAGTACATACCGGGATTAATATAACTACCGAAGGTGTGGTGGAAGATTTCGAGATTTTCGAGGATGTTATTGTTCCAGCAGACACCTATAATCATGCCGAAGCTGCCTTGGTATTCAGGACCAATCCCAGTAAGAATGTGTATATAAGTACCCGGCATGTTCTGGGGGGCTCATTTGGAGGTTCACGATATATCAACAGCGGAACTCTTGGAATTCGAATAGGCAAGCGCTTTAATTCTGAATACACGCTCCAACAAAATAATTTCGACTTACCGGGAGGAAAATTCAGCGCCACGGTATTTGGTACCAGGCTCTCCTACTCATTTACCCCCAGGATCTTCACCCAAGGGCTTATTCAATACAATAGTGTATCCGACATTTGGTCCGCTAATGTTCGATTTGGCTGGTTACAACAAGCAAATACCGGCCTGTTTGTGGTATTCAACCAGGTGAACGGAGATGGGACTATTAACAATCGCAGTTTTACGGTGAAGTATAGCAGAATGTTTGATGTACTTCATTAATGATATACACTTCAAAATCCTCCTGAAGATCAATAACTGTTGTCCTGTACCGGCCTTAACCCAAACTACGGATTCAGTAATTACTTCCAGTTCATCATCCCCCACTTGAAATTTCGTATTGCCCTTTATATGGTAGTTAATTTCATTGTTTGATGTCTACGAGTGATTGATCTAATAAATTTTTAGTATAAATTACTTAACATCCCATGTCACTCTAATGAAAGGTTTATGCACTTTTGCCATCCTTTACCTTGTGTGGATTCATCAGATCCAGGGACAAACTCAGGATGCCCGCCACCGCCCCTTAATGCATGCCACAATCATCGAACAGGAACCAAATATTGATGGAGAGGTGCTGAATGACGCCTTATGGCAGACTATTGAACCGATCACCCGTATGACCCAAATAAAACCCGATCAGGGTCAACAGGCCAGTGAAAAGACCGAAATACGTATTGCCTATACTCCTAGTGTATTTTATTTATCCATAGTTTGTCATGACACGGAGCCGGAGAAATTGGTAGTATCCGACGCTCGGCGTGATGCTTCATTAGCTGGCACCGACAGTTTTCTTTTCATTCTTGATACCTACAATGATGGGCAGAACGGATTTGTGTTCGGAACCAATTCATTAGGCGTAGAGTACGATGGACAGGTGGATAATGAAGGGCAGGGTAATTTCTCTAGTAATCGACAACAAGGTGGAATGATCGGAGGTTTTAATATCAACTGGGATGCTTCCTGGGTAGTGAAAGCCCAGGTCGGTGATTATGGCTGGAGCGCTGAGTTTGCTATTCCGTTGAGGACTTTACGTTTCAATTCAGGGGATAATCAAACCTGGGGAATTAATTTTCAACGCAATATTCGCAAGAACAATGAGATCGCTTTTTGGGCCCCATTGCCCCTGACGTTTAATATTCATCGACTGTCTCTGGCGGGTAAGCTACACGGACTGAATCTGAAGAACCCGGGTAATCTCAAAATTATCCCCTATGTACTAGGCGAGGTTTCCAAAGATTTTGAGGTAGATGACTCTGAAACTGACTATAGGGCGGACGCTGGTTTGGATGTAAAATACAGCATTACTCCCAGTCTCACCCTTGACTTAACCTACAACACGGATTTTGCCCAAGTAGAAGTAGACAACGAGCAAGTAAATCTGGACCGGTTCAACCTGTTTTTCCCGGAAAAAAGACCCTTCTTTCTGGAAAATGCCGGGCAGTTCAGCATTGGGAAACCTGGTGAAGTAGACCTGTTTTTTAGTAGACGAATTGGCATCAGTGATAGTGGAAGCGTGGTCCCCATAATTGGAGGTGCGCGACTGTCTGGAAAGATAAAAGATACTTATGTGGGATTTCTGTCCATATTTACCGAAGACCTGGTAACTGAAAATGAAAATATCGAAACCACCAATTACACGGTAGCTCGTGTCAACCACCAATTCGCAGAACGCTCTGCAATTGGTGCAGCTTTTATGAGTCGACAAGCCATGGGAGGATTGCATGACGATTTGACACCCACCAATCCTAATCAATATAATCGTACCTATGCTATAGACGGGCGTCTGGGGTTAGGCAAGAAAGCACAACTATCAGGATTCTATGCGCAAACGAAAACACCTGGGGTCGAAGATGATCAATATTCTTTCAATTTTAAGGCCAACTATCGATGGAATGGGTGGCGCCTAAATGCAGAGTACACTGAAGTGGGAGCAAATTTCAATCCTGAATTGGGTTTCCTTTTTCGTAAATCTTATAGAAAACCGGAGTTTCTAATATTTAAGACTATCCGGGCTAAGGAAGGCAATAAATTGAAACTTCTTGAAAATAGTCCTCACATTTCCTACCAGGGATACTGGAATTTTGCAGGATTTCAGGAAACGGGCGTATTACATATAGACAATCATTGGGTTTGGCGCAATGGGTTTGAGATGTCTACCGCTATTAATATAACTACAGAAGGGGTAATTGAAGATTTTGAGATATTTGAGAACGTCATTGTGCCAGCGGACACCTTCGATCACGTAGAGACCCGATTGTATTTTAGCACAAATCACAGTAAGAATGTATATATAAGCACCAACCATGTGTTGGGTGGTTCCTTT
>PVMK01117211.1_pt1 | contig 28155 bp, 20 predicted proteins | sample 1853481 | NCBI WGS metagenome assembly PVMK01 (sample SAMN08533507, study PRJNA380276) | Marine sediment metagenome, whole genome shotgun sequencing project. | reverse complement strand
GAAACGCCCGGCCTTCAATACAGTTGCCGCGGTATTCATCGATCGGTTTGCCGTTTATATGTCCGCCAGGCCGGAACCGGTAACCGTAAATTCTTCCCCGGGTTAACAGTTCTTCCAAAAATTCAGGTGCCAGTTGTTGATGCCATTTTTCGGGAATGTAGCGCAGGGCGTTTTTCAGGGCAAGTTGGGTGTCTTTTAAGCTCAGCGTAAAATGTCGGCTGGGCGCCCGGCGGATGCCGGGGGCAAATTGCGGCATCGGCGGCAGGTCCTCAAAAATATCTTCGAGTTTGATGGTCATGGCCTTTGAAATATGTTGATTGTCTACCATGATAACTTTTCCTTTTGTGTAAATAGGATGTCGATCTGTATTCAGCAGGGGATATTCTTTTACATTTGTAAAACCGACTCCTCGTGAATTGTCAAGAAAAAGTACTCCGGCAGCGTTTTACCGGTAACTGTTGCACTGAAGATCCCGCTAAATGAAGCGGGCCGGCCTGAAAGTTGGCAGGGTATACTTTACTGGTATCGAATTCGCGGATTCAGATAGGCGTAGATAATATCTGCCAGCAGATTGGAAAAGCTGAAAACCACCACCAGCAACATGGTGATGGCCTGGATCAGCGGTATATCCTGACGCTGGATGGCGAACAGCAGCAGGCGGCCCAACCCGGGATAGCTGAAAAGGGATTCGGTGACAATCAAACCACCGATCAGCCAGCCGATCCCCATGGCAATTACGGTTACGGTCGGCAGCAGGGCGTTGCGCAGGACATGGCCGAAAAGCACCTGAAAAGGCCGCAATCCTTTCAGATAGGCGGTGCGCACATAATCGGTTAACAAAACCTCTACGGTGCTGGAGCGGGTCATCCGGGTGATGTAAGCCAGACTCACCAATGAAATCGTAATGGCGGGCAGGATCAGCCGCGGCAGCGCCTCTATAAAACCGGCCTCAGGAGATATGGCCGAGCTGGCCGGCAACCACTTGAGTTTGATGGCAAAGATGGAGATCAAAATCACGCCGGTGACAAACTCGGGCAGGCCGATAAAGGACAGAGAGCCGATGGAAATGGCCTGATCGGTCATTGAGTTTCGCCGCAGCGCGGCAACCAGCCCCAAAATAATTCCTAAAGGCACATACATGACAAATGCCACCAGTGCCAGCTGGGCCGAGTTGAGCAGGCGCGAGATCACCAGATGCATTACCGGGTTGTCCGTGCTCAAAGAAATCCCCCAGTCGCCGCGAACAAAATTACCCAGCCAGCTTAAATACTGTATTGCCATGGGCCGATCCAGTCCCAGCTGTTCACGCAGATTGGCCAGGGCCTCGGCGGTGGCAAAGCGTCCCAGAATCATCTTGGCCACATCGCCCGGCAAAATCTGGGTGGCGGCGAAAATCAACATCGAAGAGATCAGCAGAATCAGCAGAACAAAAGCAAAGCGGCGGATAATAAAACGAATCACGGCACCTCTCCTTCTTTGCGCCTGTAGGCAATCGCCTCGGCCTGTAAAGTGATGAGTTCATCAAGGGGATGATGGCACCAGATGCGGTTTTGTCCCGGTCCTTCCCGCCACGGCGGCACTTTTGTTTCACAGAGTTGCCCGATATAGCGCGGGCAGCGGGTGTGGAAGGGGCATCCTGCAGGGATGTCCATTGCGCTGGGCACGCTGCCGGCCAGGCGAATATTTTGCTGCTCGACTTCCGGGTCCGCTACCGGAATGGCTGAAAGCAGTGCTTCGGTATACGGATGGTAGGGCGGTGTAAACACCTTTTCGGCATCTCCCCACTCGACCACGTGTCCCAGATACATTACCGCAAGCCAGTCGGAAAAGTGTTGTACCGCCGCCAGATCGTGAGAAATGAATAGATAAGTGGTGTTGCCTTTACGCTGCAGGTCAAAGAGCAAATTGATCAACGAGGCCTGAACGGAAACATCAAGTGCGGAAAGGGGTTCATCCAGTAAAATGAGCTCCGGATCAGCGGCAAAAGCCCGGGCGATGGCCACCCGCTGCTTTTCTCCCCCGCTCAGCTCACCCGGCAGACGGCTGCAATAACTGGCCGGCAGATTGACGGCTTCCAGCAGTTCAAAGGTTTTGGCCATCAGTTTGTTGCGATCCAGGTTCTGCAGCAGAACCATGGGCCTTTGAATGGTCTGGGCAACGGTTCGGCGAGGATTCAAAGAGGCTTCCGGGTGCTGAAATACGATCTGCAGTTTTTTAAGCGTCGTTCGCGGGCGCTTTGAAGTGGTGGGTCCCAGCCGGGCATCATCCAAACGGATTTCACCGGAAGTAGGTTCCAGCAGGCCGATAATGGTTCGCACCAGCGTCGTCTTACCACAGCCGCTTTCACCCACAATTCCCAGGGTGTAGCCCTTGCGGACATGCAAAGAAACTCCGTCGACCGCCTTAATCTGCTTTTTGCGGCGTTTTTTCGAACCGAAAAAAGTGTCCAGCGCGGCGAAATGTTTTTTAAGTGCTTCGGTTTTCAGCACGATCGACGATTCGGCCGGTGGTTTGCGCTTTCTTTCCGCTGCGCCGGGATCCAGCGTATCGGGTAGCACTTGCCAGCGCAAACAGGCGGACCAATGGCCGGTTTGCACCTCCATCAGGGGCGGGCGGGCCTGGCGGCATTTGTCCTGTACGTAAGAGCAGCGGGGTGCGAAGATACATCCGGGCGGCAGGTCATCCAGACGGGGAATCAGACCGGGAATGCTGATCAAGGCGCTCTTTTGGCGTTTGGTTTTAAAATGAGGGATGCAGCCCAGCAGGCTCAAGGTGTAAGGATGCAACGGCTTTTTGAACAGCTCCCGGGTGGTTCCGATTTCCATCAGCTCACCGGCGTACATGACACCGATTCGGTCGCAAATTTTGGCAACCACTGCCAGGTCGTGGGTGATATAAAAAATAGTGGAGTCAAATTCCTGCTTTAAGGCCGCTACCAGGTCCAAAACCACTACCTGGGTGGTTACGTCCAGCGCCGTAGTGGGTTCATCCATGATCAGCAGTTGCGGGTTATTAATCAGACTCATTGCGATCACACATCTTTGCAGCATACCGCCGGAAAGTTGATGCGGATACTGTCTGACCACCGATTCGGGTTTGGGCATGACTACTTTGGCCAGCATCGCCAGAGCGCGGTCATAAGCCTCTGCCCTGGAAATTTTCTGGTGAACCCGGGCCGTTTCGGCCAGCTGGTGCCCGATGGTCAGCGAAGGGTTTAAAGCCGATCCCGGATTTTGATAAACCATGCCGATTTTACGTCCCCAGATATGCGCCATTTCCTTGCGAGGCAAATTAGTAAGATCTTTGCCCCGCAGAAACACCTGCCCGTCCAGTATGCTTCCATTGGCAGCCAGGTATTGGATGGCGCCCAGGGCCAGGGTTGTTTTACCGGAACCGGATTCTCCAACCAGGCCGAAGCTCTCTCGGGCCTGCATGGCCAGGGATACATTTCGCACCGCTTGCAATAAGCCGATCTCGGTGTCGTAACCGATCGAAAAGTTCTTTATTTCAAGCGTTGCCGTATTGGCCGGGTTCATTTTTACCTTCTTCCGACTTCGGGTTGCAGAATATGGCGTAGTCCGTCACTCATCAGATTGGTGACGATAACCAGCAACGAGATCGCGCCTGCCGGAAAGAGCAGCATCCACGGTGCCGTTGAAAAGTAGGCCCGGGCTTCATTGATCTGCAACCCCCAATCCGGTGACGGCGGCTGAACGCCTAAGCCCAGAAACCCCAGAGAAGCGACCAAAAAGATGGAGTATGAAAACCGCATCGACATTTCGACGAACAGCGGGGCAATGGCATTGGGCAGGATTTCGCGAAACAGAATAAAGAGATTCTTCTCGCCGCGGGTTTTGGCGGCATCGACAAATTCTTTGGTTTTTAAATCCAGCACCATGCTGCGAACCACGCGGGCCAGCATCGGGATGTAAAGAATGGTGACGACCACAACCAAATTCATCATTGAAGAACCAACGGTGGCTAACAGAACCAGGGCCAGGAGTAACGGTGGGAATGCCAGCAGAATATCCAGGATGCGCATGAGAATCTCATCCCAGATGCCGCCGTAGTATCCGGAAGATAACCCGAGGATGATGCCGATGATAGCCGCCATAAGCGTTGCGGTTCCTCCCAGAAGAAAAATGCCGCGGCTACCGACCAGAATGCGGCTGAATATGTCCCGACCGTACTGATCGGTGCCGAAGAAATGCTCGGATCCGGGAGGCTGCAGGCGGCTGGCGATATCCTGTTCCTGGAAGCCGTACGGTGCAACCAGAGGTCCCACAAAGGCCATGGTGAAAAAGAATAGAAAAATAGCTGTTCCGGCCAGGGCGAAAGCGTTCCGGCGCATGTGCTGCCGGATAACGATCCAGCCGGAAGTGCGGGCGGGCGCAATGGAAAGGTTTTGGGCAGATATGTCGTCATCCGCAGAAGCGGATTTGGTCTTTATCCCCCGCATATCATCGTAACGTCTGGGAACAGGCCTCCTGCCGGCGGTTTATCGGGGGAGGCCGGGTTCCGTAGACGATTATTCCTCTAATAGCTTAAACGTTAAAGGATGGTTTACTTTTTGTAATAGGCGTTCCAGAATCGGGTTCGGGCCCAATCGGCAGCCAGCGCAACACCTTCAATGTTCGAACTGACGCCGGCCACTGCTTTTTCAAAGTAAGCGGAAATGACCGGACCGCGATCGATCATAATTTCCTGGATCTGATGGTATAGCTTGATGCGCTTGGCGGCATCCATTTCGCTGTCCACCGCGTTTGCCAGCTTATCGAATTCGGCATCTTTCCAGTGGCTTTCATTCCAGGGGCCTTCGCTCATGTAAGCCAGTTTGAAATAGGTGACCGGTGTGGCCCGGGCGCCCCAGTCCGTGATGCCGAAGTCAGACTTTAACCAGCTCTGCTCGCCATCGCCAAAATACACATCCGACGGCACCACCTGGATGTTGACCGTGACCCCAATTTTGGCGAGTTGCTCTTTCCAGACCGTAGCAATGGGGATAACATCCAGCTGATTCTGGGCGACGAGGTTAATCTCCAGACCGTTAGGATAGCCGGCATCGGCCAGCAGTTTTTTCGCCTTGGCCAGATCCATCACCGGCTTTCGGGCCAAATAGTAATCCCCATAGGCGGGTCCCACCGGGCTGAAGCCGTTGCCCACAGAAGCCAGTCCCGGGCGCACGGCATTGATGATGGCCTGATGATCAGTAGCCAGTTTCAACGCCTGGCGGATGCGGTTGTCTGCGGCGACATGACCTTTGTCAGAGCGCATGTGGATGATCCAGTGCATGTTGGAATTATTGGTCAGGGTTTTGGTAGCGGGATCTTTTTCGATCGTTGCGGCAAACTCGGTCGTCAACCCGCCGACGAAGTTTAATTCCCCTCCTCGCAGGGCTTCCACCTGGCCGCCTATATCCGGTGAGAAAATCAAATGGACTTCATCTATATAAGGCAGACGATTACCGGCGGAATCTTTCCCGTCAAAGTGCGGATTTTTTTTCAGGATGATCCGATCTTCCGGAAAATAGGAAGCGATCATATAGGGGCCGCTGCTGATTCTCTGTTTAGCCGGATCTTTCAGACCGTCGGGGATGATGCTGGCATGATAATCGCCCGCATCGGCAGCAAATTCAGGGTTCGGCTGGGCAAGGGTGAATTTTACGTGCGTGGCATCCAGCGCTTCAATGCTTTGAATATTTTCGTAAAGTTTGACCACCGGGCTGCCCACTTTGGGGTCTCGCAGGCGGTTGAAACTGTAAACCACGTCTTTGGCGCTAGCGGGCTTGCCGTCATTAAATTTGACACCGGAGCGAAGGGTAAATGTCCAAACTTTACCATCCGGAGATTCCCACCGCGTGGCCAGATCAGGCACCGGTCGGTTATTGGCATCGATGTAGGTCAGGTGATGGTAAACTTGCTCAAGCAGCATAATATCGGCAATACTGGTCGCAAAGTGCGGGTCAAGATTGTTCACCGGCTGGGAGCCGATTTTCATAACCCCTCCATACTGACCACTCTCAGCCGTCTGGGAGCAGATCGGCAGTATCAGGATAGACAATGCGAATGCGAATACTGGGAAAAGTTTTTTAGACATAATTAGCCCTCCTTTCGTATTGCGATACTATGCATAAACTGTTTCGAAAAGCAAGGAACCCGACAAAAAAGCGGCGTTTGCGCCCGTCTTTAATCATGGCGGTCTTTTTTAATACCCAAAACGTCTCGACAATAGGCGATACTGCGCTCGATGGTTTCTTTTTCCACTCGTAAAGCCGTCTCCTTGCTGTTGATGGGAATGTCCATCTCGGTTTCGATGTTGATTCGCCGCATGCTGGATCGGGTCTTGATAATTTCATAGGCCCGTTTGATGTCGATGTCGCCCTCACCCAGGGCGGTTCCAGTGAGTTTGAAGCCATAGCGCTGAAATTCGATGCGGTCGTCTTTAAAATGGTTGGTGAAGGCCCGCGGGGCCAGGTTTTCAATTGCCAGCATGGGATCTTCCATGACCATGAGCGCGTTGACAGTGTCGATACAGGCACCCACCGCCGCGCTGTCGACCCTGTCCAGCAACCACAGGATTTCCTCTGAAAAGCTGTCGCAGTGATTTTCAACAGCAATTTTAACACCGGCGTTCTCGGCCGCCGCCGCCATCATTTTTAAGCGTGCAACTACGGTTTTGAGCTGGGACATGACATTAGGATGAAAACCGCTGGCCGCCACCGGCCGCGGGCGCTTGATATCCATACTGACCTTTACGATATCAGCGCCCAGCGTTTCGGCGGTGGCGATGGCCGCCGCCAGGTCATGCTGAATTCCTATCCCCTGGCCGCCAAGATCCATGGAAAAGTTGTATTCGAGGTAGAGACCCCGCTCCCGGGCTGCCGCTCCGACGTCTTTGAGGTAAGACGGCTCCAGGCTTTCCAGCACCCCGTCATCGATGTGCAGGCCGTCAAGGCCCCAGTGAATCGCCTGGTCCAAAAGTTCGAAGGTGCTCAACTGCCTGGGCCAGGGCAGTTGAAAGCCGGCCCAGGCCTGTCCGAGGCCGTGAAGATAGAGGCTGTAGGTGTGCAATCCAAGAAGCATGATATCGTTCTCATGAATCGTTTTTACCAGACGCAGGTTTGGGTCCACACCCGATGCGCGTTATCAGCGAATGGGTTGTGTTGCAGGTTTTAAGGGGGATCATTGCGATGGCCTCTTCCGGACATGCGGTGCTGCAAACTCCGCATCCGCGACATAAGTCTTCGTTAAAATGAGTTTTTTTTCGTTTTTTAACGGACAGTTGCGAATTGCCTTTTCTGTCAGGTTCAATTTTTTCAGCTGTAAAGGCCTGAAACGGGCAGCGTTTGGCACACAGGCCGCAGGCAGTGCACCGATCCGTTAGATGCCGCGCCACATAGCGAGAGAGCGGCCAGATATTTTGGGCATCGTAGCGTTCGGCCAGCTCAGGATGTACACAGCAGTCTGCGCAGCAATTGCAAATAGCTCCGGTTATGGCACCATCCCTGGTTAAAGCCACTTCAGCGGTTTGCATGAGTCCTTTTTTGTTGGCCGCTTGTATAATTTCCTTTGCCCTGGATCTGGAAATTTCCCAGCCGAGGTTTCGATAATTGTCGAATCGCAGACAGGTATAAACGGTTTGTTCACAGCGCTGCATCATGGACCGGCAGTTGCACGGAAGAAGATATACGTGGTCGACCCTGTCAAGGAGGGCCTCGCTTTCATGCAGGAGGATATACTCGGCATAGATTTCGGACGGATCTCGGGCTTGACCCCTTTTCATGGTGTTGACACTGTTTTGGTAGTGCCGTTCAGAATGCTCCAATTCGATGGCGTTGAGCTGTTCGCGAATGGCCTCAGGGATGTCTTTCCAACCTTCAAACATGGCCCAGACATCGTAGCGGGTATGAAGATCGGCGGGTTCATAGCGACCGTCTTTACGCCGGTTAATGATGCCGCGCTTATAGGCGCGGTCCAAAAAAGACCGCACGTTTGCCTTTAGCTCTGTTTTATCCGTTTCACGAATCCGATCTGCGATGTCCTCAGGGCTCATGGGTCGGTCGGCAAGCATTAAAACCAGATCAATTTCGGGCTTGTCAAAAAACCGATCCAGCCACGGTTTCATAAAGTCGGGGATTTCAAAAACGCGGCAAAAGCGTTGGATATGGTCTTTGTTGTGATCCATTTTTTATTGGAATTTTTTCAAGGAAATTTCAATTCGTTGGGTCAAAGCAGCTAAGGGACCCAGATGAGCTTTGATGGCCGGCAGAATAGCTTGTATTGATTAGCGTTGCAAGGTAATAATTGTTAAGTTATTGTTTAAACTTCTAAGAAGCGAATTCAATAATTCTAATGTTCAAAGGTAAAAGTGAGGCAATACCATGAAGACAATATTTCTGGGTGTGGAAGGTATGACCCTGGAAGACCTTATTGCAATTGCCCGCAATGGCGCTCAGGCTCAATTGACCGCCGATGCCGAAAAGCAGATACAAAAAAGCCGACACCTTATCGAGCGCTGGGTGCAGGATGAGAAAAAAATTTACGGGATCACCACCGGATTTGGCGCCCTCAGCGATGTCGCCATATCCAAAGCGGACACCCGTCGACTTCAAAAAAACATACTGATGAGCCATGCCGCCGGTGTCGGCAGACCTTTTGATGAGGAAACCGTCAGAGCCATACTGGCGTTGCGCATAAAAGACCTGGCCAGGGGGCATTCCGGTATTGGTCTATCAACCGTACAACAACTGGTCGCTCTGCTGAATTGGGGGGTTTGGCCGCTCATTCCTGAAAAAGGCTCGGTGGGTGCCAGCGGCGATCTGGCGCCTTTGGCCCACCTCAGCCTGGTTCTTCTCGGCCTGGGGGAGGCCTTTTTCAAAGGCCAGCGGCTATCCGGTCGGCAGGCACTCAGCAAGTGCGGTATGAAGCCTTTGCAGCTGGAAGCCGGTGAAGGCCTGGCGCTGGTCAACGGCACCCAGGTCATGACCGCCATCGGCGGGCTGGCGGTCTATGATGCCGGTCGGCTTGCAAAATTGACCGACATCGCCGCCGCCATGAGCCTGGAGGTGCTGATGGGCAGCCGCACCGAGTTTGATCCCAAAATACACAAGGTCAGGCCCCATCCCGGCCAGGCGGCTACGGCCGACAATATGGCGCGGGTCACCCAGCACAGTGAGATCATCACTTCCCATAAAGATTGCTCCCGCGTCCAGGATGCTTACACGCTGCGGTGTTCGCCCCAGGTTCACGGCGCTAGTCGGGATGCCATTCAATATTGCCACCGCGTCATTGAAACCGAAATGAATTCATCCACCAACAATCCTCTCATATTTTCAGATTCTGAGGAGTTTCTGCTGGGGGGCAACTTTCACGGCCAGCCGGTCGCCATGGCCATGGATTTTCTCGGCATAGCGATAGCCGAACTGGCCGATATCTGCGAGCGGCGAATCGAACGCCTGGTCAATCCCATGCTCAGCGGCCTGCCGGCTTTTCTGGTGGATGACGGCGGGCTTAATTCAGGTTTTATGCTGGTGCAATATACCGCCGCTGCGCTTGTTTCCGAAAACAAAGTGCTCTGTCACCCGGCCAGTATTGATTCGATCCCCACCTCTGCCAACAAAGAAGACCATGTTTCCATGGGAACGATTTCGGCTCGAAAATGCCGGGATATCGCCAGCAATACCGAAGATGTCATTGCCATCGAGCTTCTGTGTGCGGCCCAGGCGCTGGATCTGTTTACCAATATGAAACCCGGTGAAGGCACCCTTGCGGCTTACCGGGTTATCCGGCAGGCGGTTTCGTACCTGGAAAAGGACCGCATCGTTTCAGCCGACATTGCCGCTGTTAAGGAGCTGATGCGTAACGGAAAGATCCTGAACGCGGTTGAAAAACAGGTCGGTGAGCTTCAATAGGCGGTTTTCCTTATCTGATTGCCAGACCCGCCCGTTGCACGCTTGAAATGTTTTCTCTTTCGTTCCTCAATTGTGCTAAAATGATTTTAAGACCCCTTTTTTCTTAAATTTCAAATTTCATCTGTCAGGTGCTTTCTTGCTTGACACCTGTTACTCAATTTCTTAGATAAAAAAGTATGTTTTTCTTGGCCGGTTAGCGAGTTTTCAATTCATCAGGAGTTTAACAAATGGGATTGCTTGGAAAAATCCTTGAAATCGATTTGACAGCAGAAAAATGGAACCTTAAGGCATGTCTCGAAGACACGGAACGAGATTATTTCGGCGGCCGCGGTCTTAATGTCAAATACATTTATGAGTCCATTCTGCCCGGCACTGATCCATACGGACCCGATAACCTTCTGGTTATGTCTTGCGGCATGTTGACCGGCACAGCCGCGCCGGTTTCCTCCAGACTTCACATCAATGCCCTTTCCCCGTTAACCGGCATTTTAGGCAGCTCCAATATCGGCGGCGGATTTGGCACAGGCTTGCGGTCGTGCGGCATACAGCAGCTGATTATACGCGGTCGGGCTTCGAGACCGGTGTACCTCTGGATTGATGGTGATTCTATTGAGATTCGCAACGCCAAGTCCCTGTGGGGCAAGGATACTTGGGAAACTCAGGATCAGTTGAAAACCAAGTTGGGCAGTGAAAAATTAAAGATTCTGGCCATCGGTCCGGGCAGCGAAAACGGATGTGGTTTCGGCTGTATAATTACCGAACGGGATCATGCGGCCGGGCGCACCGGCATGGGGACCGTCATGGGATCTAAAAACCTGAAGGCCATTGTTGTCAAAGCCCCAAAGTACCCAGTTGCATTTCGTCCTAAAAATGACTTCCATGAAGCCATCAAGCGCTACCTGTGGCAGATGAAAAACTCGCCTGAGTTTAAAACCATGAAAGAACATGGCGGGGCCGGCTATGTAAGCTGGGCAGATGAGCTGGGTATTCTAGCCACGCGCAATTATCGCGACTATCACTTTGAGGACGCCGAGCGTATTGACGGCAAGCACTTGAAAGAAAATATTACGCGTAAGCATGGTTGTCCGCGCTGCCCGGTTCAATGCAAAGCCGATCTTAGATTTTCAACCGGAAGACTAAAAGGCAAAGAAGCCGTAAGGCCCGAATTCGAGCCCATGCTGGCGCTGGGCGCCAAGTGCGGGTTAAGCGATTTGCAGACCCTGGTTTATCTGGACAACCTGTGTACCCGGCTGGGTCTTGACAGCATTTCAGCCGGAACCGTCATTGCCTTTGCCATGGATCTTTTTGATCGCGGTATTTTAACAAAATCCGACACCGGCGGGTTGAACCTTAACTGGGGTAACGGGGAGGCGATGGAAACGCTGATCCGGCAAATGGCCTATTCCGAAGGGTTCGGAAGAATCCTTGCCAAAGGTGTCCGTCAGGCAGCGCAGATCATCGGCCGCGGAGCCGAGCACTATGCGGCCCACATTAAAGGATTGGAAATGGCCGGCTATCACCCCTATAACATGATGGGGACTGCCCTCGGGGTATTCGGTTTCCAGCCGGGGCGCGGATTTCAGTGATGTCTATGCAACCCTGGAATACAAGTGGTTGCCGGATAAAGCGACGAAAGTCTTCGGCACTCCCGTTTCAGTGAACCCGCGCTCGATACAGGGGAAAAGCCGAACTGGTGCGACGATCCATGATTGTCGGTTCGGTATTAGACTGTCTGGGACTATGTAAGGTTCCGGCGCTCTGTCTGATTTGCACCTATGATCTGGTGAGTGAGGCCGAACTCGTTTCTGCTTTGAGCAGCCGGGCGATCGGCGTCACCGAGCTTTTTACGGCCGGCGAAAGGGTTGTCAATCTTGAGCGGCTGTTTAATCTGCAGCACGGGGCCGGAATTTCGGATGATCGGCTACCGGATATGTTTTTTGAGAAAGAGTATAATGCCGGTATAGAGCCCTCAAAACCGGCCGAGTGGATGGAGCCCATGAAGCAGGAGTTTTATAAGATCATGGGCTGGGACAGTCGTGGGCGTGCCGTCGGCTGAAAAACTGGCAGAGCTGGGTATCTTAAGGCCGCTATACGCCACCCAACCGGCGGCCTGAAGTTCATCTTTTCCCGGAGGAATACTTAATATGACTATAGATTCTTTTATGGTTGCACCTACCTTAAATTTTCTTTCGGATGAGGGCAAAGAAAAAATCCATCAGACAGCGCTGAAAATCCTGGCAGAAATCGGTATGAAAATTCTCCATGAGGAAGCGCTCGATTTGCTTGCCGGGGCGGGTTGCAGCGTCGATCCGGTAAACAACGTGAAGATACCGGCCGATCTGGTTTCACAGGCCGTGGCTAGTGCCCCCAGTAATATTGTCATGTACGATCGAGATGCCCAGGATGTGATGGATCTGGGCGGGCGCCGTGCCTATTTTGGCACCGGGTCGGATCTTATTTTTTCGCACGATTCTGTTAAGAATCAGCGGCATCAATGTGTTCTTGAAGATGTCCGCCGTGCCGCCCGGGTGGCCGATGCCTGCCCCAATATTGATTTTATCATGTCCTTTGCGCATCCGTCCGATATCCCACCGGAGCGCGCTTACCTGATCAGTTTTCAGGCCATGGCGGCAAATTCCACCAAGCCCATTGTCAGTACGGCCCAGGGGCGGTCCGATCTCAGTCAGATGTGGGAAATCTGTTCACTACTCAGGGCTTCGCCGGAAGAGCTGCGCGAAAATCCCTATATGATCCATTATGCCGAACCCATCAGTCCTTTAAAACATCCCTTTGACAGCCTGGATAAGCTTTTGCTTTGTGCCGAAAAAACTATTCCCGTAATTTATTCTCCGGCGCCCATTGCCGGTTCCACGGCTCCCATGACCATTGCCGGGCATGTGGCCCAGGGGCTGGCAGAATGTTTTTGTGGACTGGTAATCCACCAGTTGAAAGCGGCCGGCGCTCCGTTTTTGATGGGCATGGGACCGGCGGTTCTGGATATGGCAACCCTTCAGTGCTCCTATAATGCACCTGAATACCTGCTGTCCTACCAGGCGATTATTGAAATGAGTTTGTATTATGACCTTCCCAACTGGGGTTATGCCGGAACCAGTGATGCGCAGATTCCGGATGAACAGGCCTCTTTTGAAGCGGGTCTGGAATCGTTTATGGCTGCCATGGCCGGATCTAATTTGAATCACGATGTCGGCTATCTGGATTTTGGACGTACCGGCAGCCTGGAGATGATTGTTATTTTAGATGAAATTATTGATCAGGTTCGGCGCATGCAACAGGGCATCCGCGTTGATGATGAAATGCTGGCGCTGGATGCCATTAAGGACGTGGGGTCCGAAGGCAATTTTTTAGTACACCCCCATACCCTGAAACATATGCGGCAAACCCAGTGGCGTCCGAAATTGATCAGCCGCATGGGGTTTGAAAAATGGGAATCTGCGGGCCGCAGCAGTTTGCTGGAGCGCGCACAAAAAAAACTGACCGATATCCTTGAGAACCACCAGCCAACGCCGATTGATGAAAGTCGGGCACAAAAAATCCAGCAGGTTGTTGATGCCTATCAACCTTAAACCCATCAAGTGGACATAAAGTCCGGGGGTCTGAATGACCGCGAAAATGAACGCATTGGTGAAGGCCAAGCCTGAACCCGGGCTCTGGCTGGAAGAAGTGCCCATTCCCGATATCGGCATCAACGATGTCCTGGTTAAAATTCACAAAACCGCCATTTGCGGTACCGATATCCACATTTATAGCTGGAATGAGTGGGCTCAAAAAACCATTCCCGTGCCCATGACGGTGGGCCATGAATTTATGGGCCGGGTGGCCGAGATCGGCAGCAATGTTCATGATTTTAAGCCCGGGGACCTGGTTTCCGGTGAAGGCCACCTGGTTTGCGGCCGATGCCGTAACTGTCTGGCCGGGCGGCGCCACCTGTGCATGCGGACCAGCGGTGTGGGGGTTAACCGACCCGGCGCCTATGCCGAATATTTGAGCATCCCGGTGACCAACATCTGGTTTTGCGACCCCCATATTCCGACAGATGTTCTCACTTGCTTTGATCCATTGGGCAACGCCACTCACACCGCGCTCTCATTTGATGTGCTCGGCGAAGATGTGCTCATCACCGGTGCCGGACCCATTGGCTGCATGGCAGCTGCGATTGCCAAACACGCCGGTGCCCGGTACGTGGTGGTCACCGATGTGATCCCCTACCGTTTAAAACTGGCAAAAAAAATGGGCGCCACCCTGACGCTGGACGTACGCACTCAAAAGATCGAAGACGCCCAGAAGAAGCTGGGCATGAAGGAAGGTTTTGATGTCGGCCTGGAGATGTCGGGCAACCCGGACGCGCTGCGTGCGATGCTGGCCAACATGTGCCATGGGGGCAAAATCGCCATGCTGGGGATTTTGCCTGCCGACACAGCCGTTGACTGGGACCTGGTCATTTTTAACGGTCTTAACATCAAAGGGATCTACGGTCGCGAGATGTACGAAACCTGGTATAAAATGTCCGCCATGATCCAGAGCGGTTTGGATATCAGCCCGGTGATCACCCACCGTTTTAATTATACCGGGTATGAAAAAGCATTTGAGGTCATGCGATCCGGCAAGTCCGGCAAGGTCATTCTCAATTGGACTGAATAGACCCGGCTTTAAAACCTCATCTGATGCCCGAGAGCTGTGTTGTGAGGCGTTTCAAAATACTCACGTACTGGCGTGTACGCTCCGTTTTTGAAACGCCTCACGCCTTGCTCTCGAGCATAATCTAAGGCTTTAAAACCGGCCTATATCAATTACAAACTGCGATAGGGGAGAAGGAGTAGTGTGTGCCACCGTGCCCGCTTGATTTGGGTCAGTACGGTGACCGACCCTTCTATTGTGTCACTTGTCAAGAGTAGGGCAACCCACCGTGGCTGCCGATTCAGGTCGGCACAGTGGCCGACTTTACTCAAGTTGAGGAATCTGTTATTTTAAATAGATGGAGCTCAGCGACACCATAATTTTAGGCACTTTAGATCAATTTAGGCATTTTAGGCACTTACCCGCTTGGTCTCTGAATGAAATATGAAATGATGAATCGTTTATATTGCAAAAGATTTAAAAAGGAGCCCCAGAATGTACGGGAAAATGAAGGATCATTTGATCAATGAGTTGGAGCAGATTCGCGACAGCGGCCTTTATAAAGACGAGCGCATCCTTGCCGGCCGTCAGGGTGCCAAAATCGAACTGGCCGACGGCCGGCAGGTGATCAACCTCTGTGCCAATAATTACCTGGGTTTGGCCGGCACACAGGATCTGGTGGAGGCGTCAAAGGAGGGCTTGGAGCAATGGGGTTATGGCCTGTCCTCGGTGCGCTTTATTTGCGGCACCCAGCAACTCCACAAGCAGCTTGAGCAAAAAGTGTCCCGGTTTCTGGGCACCCAGGACACCATTCTTTATTCTTCCTGTTTTGATGCCAATACCGGCCTTTTTGAAACCCTGCTCGGTCCTGAGGATGCGGTCATCTCCGATGAGCTAAATCATGCCAGCATCATCGACGGCATCCGGCTATGCAAAGCTCGCAGATTTCGCTACAAAAGCAATGATATGAAGGATCTGGCGGCAAAGCTCAAAGAAGCTCGGGAAGCACGCTTCCGATTGATCGCCACCGATGGATCCTTTTCGATGGATGGTATCGTAGCGGATTTGAAAGGCATCTGCGACCTGGCAGACCGCTACGAGGCGCTGGTTATGGTAGACGATTCCCACTCGACCGGCTTTATCGGAAAGACCGGCCGGGGCACGCCTGAATACCACGGGGTCATGGACCGGGTGGATATCATTACCTCCACCTTCGGCAAAGCACTCGGCGGGGCATCCGGCGGGTTCACCAGCGGCCGCAAAGAAATTATTGATATCCTGCGGCAGCGCTCGCGCCCTTACCTCTTTTCAAATACGCTGGCCCCCGGCATTGCCGCCGCTGTATTTAAAGCCCTGGAAACCCTCAGTGCCTCAACGGAATTACGCGACCGTCTGGAGCGCAACACCACCTATTTCCGCGACGGCATGATCAAAGCCGGGTTCAAGCTTAATCCGGGGGCTCATCCGATTGTGCCGATTATGCTGGGCGATGCCAAAGTGGCCGTGCAGATGGCGGAAGCGATGCTGGCAGAAGGTGTTTATGTGATCGCATTTTCCTATCCGGTGGTGCCCAAAGACAGGGCCCGCATCAGGGTCCAGGTTTCAGCCGCCCTTACGATTGCAGAGCTGGATACCGCCATTGCGGCCTTTACAAAAGTGGGCAAGAACATGGGCGTGATCTAATTGTGGCAATGAACCAACCTGATTTCGATAACCCGGAATTTTCTTTTTTTGCCGGCATTTTGGCGGCATTTTTATGCATTATATTTGGTTCCAATGCGGTGGCGATCAAGTTCGCCTTTTCCGGTGTGGGGGTTTTTACCACCGCCGCAATTCGTTTCAGTATTGCAGCCCTTGCCATTTATATATGGGCCCGGGCGACCGGGCAATCCCTGGCGCTTAAAAAAGGCCAGTTGTATCAACTCCTGATTCTGGCGGCACTTTTTGCGCTGCAGCTGTCCATGTTTTATTTCGGACTCAGTAAATCCAATGCCTCCCGCGGCACGTTGATCGCCAATCTGCTTCCGTTTTGGGTTCTGTTTTTAGCCCATTTTTTCATACCCGGTGATCGGATTACCCGGCGAAAATTTTTTGGTATTCTCTTGGGTTTTAGCGGGGTGGCTTTTATGTTCGCAGAAAATAAAGGGGTAACGGTCGATTTCAGAGTAGGGGATCTTATTATTCTTTCAGCCACCTTCATCTGGGCATGCAGCGTCATTTATCTGAAACGAATCATCAGTGCCTTCAGCGCATTTCAAATAACCCTTTATTCCATGATTTTTTCAGTGCCGATCTTTTTTCTGGAAGCGGTTTTATGGGATGCGCCGATGATATCCAAACTGGACTTTAAGATTATGGGCGCCGTGTTATACCAGAGTCTGGTCACTGCCACGTTCGGATTTGTAACCTGGAACACCTTGCTTCAAAAATACGGCGCTGTGGCCCTGCATTCGTTTATATTTATTATGCCGATTGCCGGGGTAACACTGGGAGGTCTATTGCTGGGAGAGCCGATTACACCCAAGCTGTTGATTGCCCTGGCATTAATTGTAGCGGGCATTCTGGTTGTGCATTTGAAACCCCGCAAAGAAGCGCCGGTATATCCGATTCGGAAAGGGATTTGAATCACACAGGTTCCAAGGTTCAGGGGTTCAGCGTTCAGAGGTTAGATAACAGCAGACAGATGTCAGATGACAGAAGACCGAGGACAATTTACAGAGAACAGCGAGCAGATAACAACTGACAGCGGTCAGAAGTAGGGGCGGGGTTTATCCCCGCCCAATCGATCTGAATGCCACGCAGGCGGGGGTAAACCCCGCCTCTACATTTTAGATTTAATTGATAACCGTAGGGCGGCCTCCCGCGGCTGCCAGAAACCAGTGACCGGCAGCCAGAAACCAGCAGCGAGGAACCCCTGAACCCAGAACCCCTGAACCCAGAACCCCTGAACCCAGAACTCCTGAACCTCTGAACTCAGAACCTTATTTGAGATCCAGGATGGTTCTGGGGATTTCATTAAGCGCCGAGGAGGCTTTCAGCAGGCTTTTATTGAGGGCGTCGTATTCGGACTGGTCAATGCGTTTTTCATGCAGCAGGCGGTTTAATTTGCCCAGATATCTTAAAACCATTCGATTGTAATCATTGCAAATAATTTCCAGATCCTCAAAATATTCGATAACATCCCTTTTCCAGGATCTGCCGGCTTTTATTTCGATGGTGTCCATTATATTTTACCTGACTAATTTTGCTGGTGTTGACAGCCCTCAGCAATTGCGATTCAGTGACGACTTTTTTATTTTGATTTGACCCATTTTTTAGGTTTCTTTTTCTTTCAATATCGGCATTTCTGGAAGATTCTTAAGGATATACCGGTTGTCATAAATATGTTCCGTTTGCCAGATTTCCTAACAAACGACATGGTGGTGTGTAACGATTTGAAATTATTATAAAAGAAGACAACCGCTATCTTGTAAAAATGAAGAAAAATTATTAGAGCGTTTGCATCAGGCCATATTGGACGTTATCGACAACCCGCAGAAGACCCAACAAACTACCGCTATCGGAACGTTATTTTGACAAACGCTCTAGGCGCCGGATATTATAACGTTTTGCTTGCGGAGCAGAAAGGAGGAAAAAGCATATGCCCACCCCGATTGTTATTCAAATCGACGATCTTGAGCTTCAAGGTGAACTCAACGACACCCCCGCCGGACGGGCTGCGGCGGCAGCACTGCCTTTCGAATGGAGCGGCAGCCGCTGGGGGGATGAGTATTACGGGTCGCCAAGTGTGGATTTCGGGGATCATCCCGGTGAGAAGGGCGCGGTGATGAATGTTGGTGATTTAGGCTGGCATGCGCCCAACCAGTGGTTCTGCCTGTTCTTTGGCCCCACCCCGGCCAGCAGCGGTGATGAGCCTGTAGCCGCAGTTCCCATCCTGACGGTGGGTAATGTCCACGGAGACTGGACCGCACTCAAGGAAATGGGAGGTTCGATAACTGCCAGATTGGAAAAAGCTTAATCGGAGACGGTTTCAAGAAAAGGGGGCAGCGGTATGTCTATAGCATAGGCAACGGCGCGCAAAAGCTCCGCCTCTTCCACCGTCACCTTTTTGTCATGCAGCACGCAGTGGGCACAGGCATCCAGGATGGCTTTTTTAACACCCGGGATGGCATGCGAAAACCGCTTCATGGCAACCCGCAGCGCACTGAACGACACCTTGCCGGCCGGCAGCATGTCCCACCTTGAATCCTTGATATGCAATTTCACCCATCCGGAATTAAAAGCTGCCCGCGCTGCAGCTTCTGCGGGATGCCCCACGTGGGCCAGCTTTGAGAGAATATTGACGGCATCTATCGCCAGCGACTCGATGTTTTTATAAATAACTTCCTTTTTATGACGCTTAAAGGTCGTTCCCAGCCGGTGCGCGATGATTTCCTGAAGCGCAAATTCAAAAAGCGAAAGTGTGGCGTCGGCCTCCACGAGGATCTGGATAAGCTCATGGAATTTTGCATACTGACGGGCGGACATCTGTCGCAAAACCGGTAGGGCAAGATCCAGGATGGGAAGCCGCAATTGAGGATTGACACCTTTCAATTCGTTTTCGAGCAGCAAAATTTGCCGGATCATGGCCGCCGGCGCAACTTTTTGCAGGCTTTTGATCTGTCGGGTTTTTACTGCCGGATCCTTTTCCAATAATAGTGCGCAGGTGACGGAGATCGATCCCAGGATGTCGCTGAGTTCGTTTTTGACCGGATCCGGGATTGCGGCCAAAAGCTGCCTGCTGTGGTTAAGATCCTGCGGTGTAATATTTCCCGGCCGTTTGATAACCGATTCGGCGCCAATCACAAATCCGGTAACAGGCTGCTTGGCTGCATCCAACTCGGGCTTCTGGAGCCCCGGCGCTACCGGCGCAGGTTCTTCGTCCGAGATCGTTAGCGGGATGAACTGGCCGTCGAAATCGGGCTGCAGGCGATAAATTCTGTCGGTTAATGGCGGGTGGGTGGCAAACAATGTCCGAATGGCTTTTCCGAAGAACATATGACAGATTTCTCCGGCATTGGGCGATTGAATCCTGGATCCCTGCATAAATCCGCCGATTTTCTTTAACGCCCCTGCAATACCCTTGGGGTTTCGCGTGAATTGAACCGATGAGGCATCCGCGAAATATTCTCTCTGCCGCGATACCGCCGCCTGAATCATCCTGCCGAATAATTGGCCCACAAATCCGATGATCAGCAGCCCCACTCCGATCAGAACAATTTGGGCCCCGCTTTTTCGGCTGCCGGATCTGGATCGCAGAATAAGATAGCCGATATTGGCAATGATCATGATACCGCTGAGGAATCCGATCAGACGAATATTTAAACGCATATCTCCGTTTAAGATATGGCTGAATTCATGAGCGATAACGCCCTGAAGCTCATCACGGTTGAGCAACGTTAAACAGTTGCGGGTAACCGCAACGATCGCATCATTCGGAGAGTAACCGGCTGCAAACGCATTGATACCTTTTTCGCGGTCAAGGATGTAAACCTGGGGCACCGGTACACCGGAAGCAATCGACAGCTCTTCGACAACGTTTATGAGCCGGCGCTCATCGCGATCGGTAGTAGACGCATTGATGAGTCTTCCGCCCAGGTTTTCAGCGACGGAGCTTCCGCCTTTTGCCAACGCCATAATTTTGGTTATGCTTCCGATAAAAATAACCAGCAGGGTGACACAGACCACCGAGAATCCCAAACGGGGCTGGATCCAGTGAAATCCTGCCGGGTTGAAACCCGGCTGGCGGGCGCCATGAAAAAACGTAACCATTACTGCAATCGTATAAATCGCCAGCACGACCGCCACCACAGCCAGGATAAATAAACCGATTAACTGGCTGGTTTTTGTTCTTGATTTGTCCTGTTCTTTAAAAAAAATCCATTAGAAGGATACCTTGGGCGCCTTTCTTTCTTCGGGAGTCTCGGTGGACTCCATCAATTGGGCCTGTGAAAAGTTAAACATGCCCGCGATGATGGTATGGGGAAATTTTTCACAGGTGATATTGAAAGCGGTAACCGAGTCGTTAAAGGCCTGGCGCGCGAAAGCAACGCGGTTTTCAGTAGACGTCAACTCTTCCTGCAGCTTCAGCATGTTTTCATTGGCTTTCAAATCAGGATAACTTTCAGCCAGCGCAAAAAGGCGGCCTAAAGTCCCTGTCAATAAAGTCTCGGCACTGGCCAGGTCCTTCATTGCCGTAGGATCTCCGGGATTTCCGGACGCTTTCTGACTGGCACTTAAGGCGCTGTTCCTGGCATTGATGACGGCCTCAAGGGTTTCGCGTTCATGCTTCATATAGCCTTTGGCCGTTTCAACCAGATTGGGTATCAGGTCATAGCGGCGTTTGAGCTGGACATCGATTTGAGAAAATGAATTTTTATAGCGGTTTCGAAGCGTAACCATACTGTTATAAATAGCAGCCACCGATATAATAGCCAAAAGAATGATGCCCCCGATAATAATTACTGCGGTCATTTTAGCCTCCTACTTCCTAATATGTCTCGGAATTTCTATAATACGTTGAAATTATACAGTTTTTAACGCCACTGGTTTTATACCGCCTATATGGAATGATGGAATGTTGGAATCATGGAATAATGCCCAAATTAATAATAGGGTGTCAAGGGCAATGGCGGGCAGGTCCCATGAACCGCATTATTTTTCAACCAGATGGAACATGAATATACCCAATATTCCATCATTTCATTGTTCCATCATTCCAATTGTGAGCGAAGCGAACTAACTTGTAGGTGACGTCAATAAATGCGCAAAACGGATATTGTTATCTTGGGTATCCTACAACAAATGAAAAATTAAGTAAATGTAACGTCATGGGGAATGGGGAATGGGGAATCGGTGGGCACCTATTTTTTGATGTGTAAAAATTTTACCCCGAACCCTTCCGGGCCGGCCCAGACGACCTCGCTTTTTATTCTGGCATTTTTAGCGTTTTTTAATGGAACAACGAGCGTGACAATCTGTCCCACTTCGATACGGTGATGGGTTTCGATAAATACGCCGGAGGGGCTGATGTTTTTGGTTATTCCATTGAGAATTTTATTCTGGGTGGCAAAAATGATGGGCCTGGAATAACGCTTTCGGGTGTGCTTTCTTTGATCCTCTACGATTTTCAAATTACCGCTTCGCGATTTTTGTTTATCATAATCGATGCTGTATTTAACACCATAACCATATTTAAAAAAGGAAGTCGGCAATTCCCGGCGCCACATGATTTTTGCCCGCATACACTCGTAAGTATCGTGAGAATCAGCGTATGGCGAATATTCAATACCGATAAAAACATCATCGCCAAGACGCAGCAAACTGTCGGTTTCAAAATACAGTCCATGTTTGCTGAAATCGAGCATTCTGGCTTGATAAATGATGCCGGCTTTCAAATTTTCGATCGTCACCGGCGACTTGTACTTGATACGCGCATTGTTTCTATTTTCCGGGTTTTCATCCATCTCTCATATACCGTGCGATATCTTATGGTAATCATTCCTTAATGATATCGGCATTTTTATAAGATACTTGATATAAACTGATACAAAATTTCAGTCATTTTAAGGTGAATTCTTTAAATCGGCCTTTTTAAGGCGCTTATTCAATGCCTGGCGCGATATTCCCAAACTCAGCGCCGCAATAGACTGGTTGCTGTTGGATCTTTTCAGAGCCTCATCAATTAACAATTGTTCGATTTGTTTGAGAGTGGGTAATTGATGCGAAAAGCTGATCAGTGTTCCCTTTTCGGGGGTGTGAATCTGCCGGATCGGCCGGAGAGATCGAATGTTTTTTAGAGATGTGGGTTTTGAACATGTCCATGGACAGCTTGCCGGATGTATGGCTGCTGACCGCATCAAAGATTATGGATTCAAGTTCTCTGATATTTCCGGGGAAATGATAGGTTGATAGCAGTGTGATCAGCTCCACCGGCGGGGTCGGTTTCTTTTTATCTAAAGTTTTAGACGCCTTTTGCAAAAAATGCTCGACCAGAACCGGCAAATCCTCCCGTCGCCTCCGCAGCCGCGGTATGTGGATGTTATGATCACATAGCCGGTAATAAAGATCTTTGCGAAACTTTCCGGTTGACTGCAATGCATCCAGATCCTGATTTGTCGCCACCAAAATTCTAGCATCGGAACGTTTGGCCACGTCAGATCCTAAAGGAAAAAATTCCCCCTCCTGTAAAAGACGCAAAAGCTTTACCTGGGAAGTCGTGCTCAGATCTCCGATTTCATCTAAGAAAAGCGTCCCCCCCGCTGCCCGCTCAATCAGGCCGCTGCGCGCCTCCCGGGCGTCCGTAAAAGCGCCTTTTTTGTGGCCAAAGAGTGTATCCGCAAAAACGTGATCGTCCAGGCCGGCCACGTTCACCGGCACGAAATCGCCCTCACGATTGCTTAACGTATGGACGGCTTTAGCGACCAATTCTTTGCCGACACCGGTTTCTCCCGTTATCAACACCGGCCGCGGGCTGTTGGCGATGGCCTCGATATATTGAAAAATGGACCGCATGCTGGTGCTGACCGTAATAATTTCCGAGAAGGCCTCAGGCTTTTCCAGTTTGTCGGACAATACATGGGCTTTGAGCAATTGATTTTCGCGCTGTAATTCTCGCAGTTCAACCGCCCGCTTTACCCCGCCGATCAGACGGCTTTTCTCCACCGGCTTCAGTATGTAGTCAAAGGCACCGTGTTGCATGCACTTTACAGCAGTATCCACATCGTTTGAGCCGGTTACCACGACAACGGGAATTTCCGGATAGTCAGCGGTTATCATCGGAAGCAGTTCTTCACCCGATATATGCGGCATTCTCAAGTCCAGCAGCATAACTTCAATCTCCCTGGCTGGAAAGCAGCGGCATGACATCACGGCTGTCATGACAGCGAATGAAGTTATTCATATTTGCCGAGCGCAGCGTCATTTCAAAGCTGGTTATCGCCTGGGCTTCATCATCGACCATCATGACGGGGAAATGCGGATAGGTTGATTCAGTCATTCTGGTTTCCCTTTCACGGTTTGTTTTTGTGGTTCAACAGGCAGGGTGATCTCTACAGTTGTGCCGGCACCGATTTCTGATTCGAAGTGTATGGTACCGCCATGCTCTTCAACGATCTTTGAAGAAATAGACAGGCCCAGTCCGACACCACCGGAATCGTGTTTGGTCGTAAAAAACGGATCGGTAATATGATTCAGCGTCTCGGGAGGAATACCCGTGCCTTCATCGCGAACATTAATCACAATATGCGATTTATGTTTGTCAAATGTTATAGAAATGAAAATGCCTTTTTGGGAATTCGGCAGGGCCTGGCAGGCATTTTGAACTAAGTTTATCATGACTTGTTCGAGCCGCTGGAAATTTCCTTTTAACAGTGGGTAAATTCTCGCCATATTCAATTGAAAAATGATTGGTGGACTTTTTGATCATATTGGAAAGCAGTGAAACGGTCGACTTTAATACTTCATTGATATCTACCGATTGGGTTAGATCGGCGGTGTCGTCTCTGACATAATTTTTCAGGTCATTGACGATTTGTTTAATCCGTTTGGCACCGTCGGATATACCGGAAAACAGGGTGGGAATATTTTCGCGCATCTCGGTGTATTTCATACCGCCCAGTATAAAATCACCATTTTTTTCATAATATTTTTCCAGGATCGGTATGGCATTGTCCCAGGCTTCTTTTAAAATGGGGGAATTTAGCATGATAAAATTGTTGGGATTATTAACCTCGTGGGCAACACCGGAAACCAGGGTACCCAATGCCACCATCTTGCTGGCGTGCATGAGCTGCTGTTGATGGAGTTTAGCCTGTTCCTCTGCTTTTTTGCGTTCGGAAATGTCGCGTACAACCCCCCGGAACCCGGTCGGCCGGTCTTCTGAATCCCGCATTAAGGATACAGACAGCTCCACAAATTTTTTGCTCCCGTCTTTTGCGATCATCTCCCAGTCAAATGCCGTTGCGGTCTTTCCGGTTTTGAAGACCGAGTTATATGTTTTATATACCCGCTTGAGAGTTTCTTTGCTTGCAAACTGCTGGTTGTTCATTCCCATCAACTCATCCCTTGAATACCCCAGATGCCTGCACAACGAATCATTGAAGAATGTCAGATTGCCGGCCAGATCGACCTCGTAATACCCTTCCTCGATGCTGTGGAGGATGGTTCTGTATTTTTCTTCACTTTCGCTCAAAGCTTCTTCAGCCTGCACCCGCTCGATGACCTCCGATTTGTATGATTCAAGGGTGTCTCTTAATTCCTTGTGTTGGGCTTCAACTGTTGCCAGAGCTGTTGAGAAACGATAGGAGAGAAGAAAGGCTTGAGAAAGAATAAAAGCAAACAGACCGAAAGGGTACAAAAAAGCCGGTCTGGATGAGACCCTCAACGTGCAGCATATCGTTTATCACTGTGAGTAAAAAAATAAAAAAACCAAGGAGAAAGACAAATGCTTCGATTCTCCTTTGGTTCAAAGAAGCAAAGATCACGAATAGCGCGTATATAAAGGTTATAAGGGTGATGATTTCGTACACATTGAGGGTATGGGAGAAAAATCTTGCCGGGGTAAAGAGTACGATACAAGAAAACGCGACTCCCAGTAACGCGAGGAGGTGGAGAAGTCGCTCTGAAAATTTCTGAAAAATCGATTGCAGAAATAAAGCAAAAGCAGGAACGGCCAGATAAAAAGAAAGATATTCGAGCTTGAGCATAAGCTCATAGCTTATATTTGGGAAAAAAAGAATGAGATATCTTCCACCGGTGGTCAGCAGCCTCAGAGCAATCAGAAAGCAGAAGATGCTGAAGTAAAGTGGGGAACGGTCCTTTTTTCTGACACTAAAAAGACCCAGATGATAGAGGGTCATTATTAAAATGCTGCCGCAAAGAAATAGATCAAAACTAAGCCTTTTCTCCTGGACTTTCAGTATATCTTTTTTTCTTCCCAGCTGAATAACTTCCCAGAGCCCGCCGCGTCGGTGGTGGAAATTGGAAACTTGGAAAATGATCTCCATTTGATTTGTTTTAAGCTCAAAATCAACGATATTGGGGAATTGGCGAGGAATTGTTGTTTCAAGGTTTTTACCGGCAATGCCCAAAGCGCCCACCTTTTTCCCGTTTACATAGATGTTATAGGCCGTAGAGATTTCCAGCGATCTTAGGGCTAGGGGTTCTTTTTGTTCGTTAAGAAGAATGTTCAGACGGTAAGTGACGTAGCCCTTTCCGGGGAACTTCTTCCCATTAAATGTATAGTCTTTCCAATATCCGGGTACTTTTATGAATCCTGTTTTCTGGGGGGGGATCGCTTTTGCAAAATCAGAAGGTAACAGATGCCGGCTCCAGTAGAATTCATATTCACCGCTGAGATCAACCGGGCCGTCTTTTTTAAAATTCCAGTCGCTGAGATCGAGTACGCCTTTGACCGCTTTGGGCGAAATTCGTCGGGGGGTATCATTCAGACAGGCGCTGAAAAATATCAAATAAGCAATTATCAGAGAAAAAGCGATGATGCGGGGATTATGTCTTATTTTAAATTGCGGCATTGAAATAGCGAATCCTCATAAAAAACAATATTATACCGCTCTTGCGTAAAAAACGACTTATTTTTCAGGTTTCTTCTTGGCTTTCTCTGCCTCCTCCTGGGCCTGAATGACCGCTAACGCTGCCGCTGCAGCGGCCTGGCGTTGAATTTCGCTGTTTGCCTTCGCATCGTTTTGCCGGTCTTCACCCGCCGCTTGTGTGCTGGCCTTGCTGCCGGGCTCCGGCGGCATGTACACGGTCACATTTCGATGCGCAAACTCGATGCCTTCTTCCTTGAACGCTTCCTGCATGAGGTGATAAACTTCTTTGCGGATGGCAAATTGATCGCCCGGCTTGGTTTTGTATTTAACCCGCATGATCATGGCCGAGTCATCCATCTCCCGCACGCCCTGGGATTTGATCGGTTCCAGCAGTTTGGGTCCCAGCTCGGGGATCTGCCATTATTTTTTTGTAGACTTTTTTCTTGATAATCTTGCGAATTTTTTCCACGTCGGCGTCGTAGCGCACCCGGAAGTCGAGCTTCATGATGACATAGTCGCGGCTGAGGTTGGTCACCAGCTTGAGGTCGCCGAAAGGGATAAAATAGACCATGCCCCGCGGGTTGCGCAGCCTGAGGGAGCGCAGTGAAATGTGCTCCACCGTTCCCTTGGTGCCGGCGCACTCCAGATAGTCGCCGACCCTAAAGGCATCGTCCATGAGGAAAAAAACCCCTGAGATAATGTCCCTGACCAGGGTCTGGGCACCGAAGCCGATCGCCAGGCCGAAGACACCGGCGCCGGCAATCAGGGGGCCGATGTTCACTCCCAGGGACGATAGAACAATCAGGCTGGCCATGACGATAATGACCACCAGCATGAACTTGCGCAGCAGCAGCAGCAGGGTGGCGATGCGCGAGCCGCCGGCGCCGCCCTCTTCCTGTTCCTCATCCTCCTCCGGCATTTCCTGCTGCATCCGGCGCATGATCGCAGCGTTTATCAGGCCCCAGGCAACGTAACAGATCAGCACGACCACCAGGATCTTTATCAGGGACCTGACCACCGCCTCCCCGATCGGGAGATCAAGGTTCCAGATGTCCAGGATCCAGAAAAACAGCAACACCGCCAGGGCCAGACGCAGGGCGCTGCGCAGCGGACCTTTCATGCGGTCGAGATCCAGGTGCCCGCCGGGGGCCGATTTGTCCTCTGAGGCTTCGCCGGCCGGCGGCCGGGCGGCTTCAGTCTCAACAGCATCTTCCGGCGCGTCGGATGTCGCTTCGGCAAGCACGATCTGCTCTTCAGGCTGCTCCACGATGCCGAAAGCCGCCTCCAGAATCAAGCGCAGGATCCAATCCAGCAGGAAGTAAAGGGGTACCATCAGCAAGGTCAAGATCCCCTGTCCCGAGGCAGTTCCCAAAATTGCGCTGATGATGCCAGAAGCCAATAACAGTAAAACAGCAAAGATGGCAAAGTGATACCACTTTTGAGCCAGTCGGTAGCGCAGGCTGGATTCCGGCAGACCCTGGCTGAAGGCGGTGGCCGCCTCTTTGCGTTTCTGCAGAATCATCCAGATGATCATTCCGCCCGCGATTAATGCGGCCAGCGTACCGAACTTGATGTTTGTCAGCTCAGTGGCGCCCGCCAGGCTAAGCACACCTTTGGTCACATTGCCGAAGCAGATAACAAAGGTCAGCGCCATGAGCCAGTAGTGTAAATATAACGCTGTTTGGTCGCTGAACGGCAGAAACCGCAGATTTGAAACACGCGGGGCCAGGAAAAACCGCAATGCCAGGTAGGCGCCCTGGAAGAATACCAGGCCTGCCAGGTAAGCGGCCAGAAGGATGCGCTGGCCGGCGGTGCGATCCAGGAAAAGGAAAAAAAGAATCACGGCCGCGACGATGAAGATGACGATGGCCGCAAAATCCAGCAGGCTCCGCATGGACAGGGCCCCGATTTTCGCGATCCATCCGGAAGGCACGCTCGATGTGATGCGGCGCCGCGCCGCTGTGGTGTAAAGCACAAACAGCCATTCGATCAGCAGGGCGCCGGCCAACACAGCAGCAA
>PVMK01189174.1_pt2 | contig 28159 bp, 26 predicted proteins | sample 1853481 | NCBI WGS metagenome assembly PVMK01 (sample SAMN08533507, study PRJNA380276) | Marine sediment metagenome, whole genome shotgun sequencing project. | reverse complement strand
GTGCTCTTCCGATCTGGATGATTTTGAGATTGGTGCCTGGCTGGCTGTAATCAGTTTGCTAGCATATTTGGCGCAAATAGCATTGGCGCTGAAGCGGCCATGGTGGGTTATGGCAGTTGCTGTTTCGATGGCTGGCATCGCTTTGCTGATTCCCATGGGTTTTTGGTAGTAGCGGCAACGCTGGTTTCGGTAGTGATCGGTCTGTGGTCTGGATTCAGGGACGTTGCGATTTATTTAGTGACCGTCCGCTTGTGGCCGAAAGCAGCCGCTGGGCTGCTAAACTGGTGAGAGGCTGCTATTGACCATTAGCGGACATCTTTTTCGCGCATTTGGTTATGGTCTTTAGGACCTTATCTCCGGCCTTGAGATGCCAGCAGGGTGATCTCACGTACCTGCTTTAATGCTTAGCACTCAAGGACGGGGATCTTACCCCGCCCTTGAATTGGTCTAACGGCTAGTTGCCGTAACTCCTGACTCGAGTCAGCATTTCAACATTGTTGATGGTGCGAATGCCGTTAACCTTGCCGGCGAAAACACGATACGCGTCACTCGACAACAACTCATCCAGATATTCGTTCAACGCTGCTGAGCCAGGTGCTGAAATGAGTACCACATGCGTAGCACCGAGTCCGCCAAAACGGAGTTCCATCAGGCGCGTAGAACCTGGATTGTCGGAAGACGCGACAAATTCCCGGAATGCTGCCGTATAGGCACCTGGGTCAGAAATGGTCATCACGAATGCGGCCATTGCACCGTGACCTTGCCAGCCGGACCCGTCTCTGAAACGTTGCACAGCCATCAATCGGCTTTTGACATCCAGCAGACCCGGTAGTGAGTTGACAAACCCCATCCATGCAGGACTGGAATTTTGGTTCGCAGTTGTTTCTTCATATTCTTGGTAGCTGTCGAAGTCTGCAATTGCCAAATGCGAGATGTCGCTTTCACCTCCAAATGCGACTGCCCAGAGTGTAACTTTGCTCTCTTTTGCATCGTCTGTCTCAAAATAGTTCTCAGTCGCGGACAGGAATGCCCCGATATTGTGTACATCCAAGCCTATAACTGACTCCAATGGATCTGCTATGGCAACCCCGGTTGTTCCAATACATAGCGCGCTCACGCAAACGAGCGCGAATTTCTTCAACTGCTTTTTCATTGCGTTCCCCTTGTTGTTGTTAGCGAAGCCAGTTGGCACTTACAAACGTGCAAAGTCAATGAAAGCAGGCGCGCTTCGCGCCGCCTTCGTGACAAAATGATGGAAAGAGCAAGAAGTCGAGCCGATGTCTGAATCTCGTAGCCGTACCAGTTCGGGGTATTTCAACTGTTGGCTTTTTCTGCTCTAGCAACTCCATTTTCCGAATGGATCGAGTGGCCGCTTTTGGCCGTAACCAGCCGCTCGATACAGCCAGAATCCACCAGTCTGAACGACCGCTTTCGGGAAAACCGGACATTACGCTACTGATTTAGTAGCAGGCCAGTTTCTGTACAAATAGCCCATACTCATGGCGAGCATTTCGCCTGGAGACCGGCCATCCTCTGGCGAGCCTGAAATCTACAACCACGCCCTGCTAGCAGACGAGAAGCTTGCAACCCACGTTAACAACCTACTTGAAGCCGCACTATCAATGACAGGCAAGCCTATATGGCGTGGCTCTTGATCGCTTTCTGTGGCAAGCGGTATGCAGCTAGGCGAAGAACTGGCTGATCAGGTAACGGGACGTTTGTGGATAATAACCGAATTCCAGATGGCCTGGCAGTGTATATTTCTAAGTTGGCCAACATGAATGGAAGACTGAGATCCGACCTACCAAACAGCTAAAGTGGATAAGTGGACAGCGTGCTGCACTGAAATCTATTGGTGCAACGCAACGTGGTCCATATTCGTGGCTAGCAAAGACCGATGAATCCTACGTCTTCATTGCAGAAATCGGCCATAAAGACGGGGCCAGAAACAAATATCAGCACTTGGACGGCATTTTCTGCAAAGACGTACAGCCTGTAGCGGCAAGTAAGGGCGATTCACTGCCGAGAATTAGAAAGGCACAGGAATTGTTTGATGGCATTAAGGACGCATACTCGAACGGACTCAAGTGCCAGCTCATGCTGGAGAAAGCTACAATGTATGGAACCACGCGAGAAGGCATAAAGGCCGCGGTGGATGGAAACAGCTGGCTAGTGACAGAACTGAAAGGCACCGTTGCCGACGGGTTCAATTTCATCTTGGAGCGGGTTGAGTAAAACAGTCATTGCAAGCCGATCAGTCGATCCAGGTGAGGGGCTTGGGATTCTCAGTCCTTGAATGATGAGGCAGCCCGGATAACTTGGATGCGGATCACTTCTGTTTTGTCCGCAGAACAGCCGTATCGTAAGGATTGAATCCGTCCGGTTCCTCGATGTCCGGCGCTGGCTGGTCGAGCGCCTTGATATCTGCCTCAACATATACACGCGTATCGGCATAAATGTCAGGCATCAAAACGTCTTTACTCACAGGGCTACTCGGCTGATCTGTGACGATAGCGGATGCTGGCTGTGAGGACTTCATTCTCAGCCATGTAAGAATTCGTTTCATTTCCCGGTTCCGTTATTTCTTGGTATTGGCTCGACCTTTGATTCTATGTGATTGCAACTACCAATGATGTGAGCCTGTATGCGATTTGACGCCCTAAGGCCACCTGTGCCGACAGTGGGTGGGGCTGTGGCTTATATCTGAACGACCGCTAACCGCTCGAAAGCCACCGCTGAAAGAATATCAGCGAAAAGGTCTGCTTGTGACCCATAGCCGTCAAGCGAGCGAAGAAAGTCACCGACTGCTTTACGGTCTACGAGCTTTCCGCTTTCAACCGGTAAAGCACGGGCATCAACAAGCCCAAATGGCTTGAGGAGAAATCGGAAGTAGAATTGTGGACGTGTTCATTCAAAAATCGCGAATCATCTTAAAAACGCGACAAAAGCCCCACGATGCGCAATGCATCGCAGGGCTCCTTTGGAACGCGGTTGCCTGATTAGTTACTCAGATCAGCTCGGTAGCGCAATATTCGAAGATCACTGGCTGTTACCATTTCGCCAAGCGGAGCCATCAGGGCACCATAATCGTCGTCGCTCATATAGGCCAGTGACCCACGACGCCGTTGAAGCGCAGCCCAGTTCGGGATTCGTGCGCCGCTGACCCAGGTGGTCCTGTCGCCGCCAAACACAGTGTGGTTAAACGATACGCCCTTGGCGCCGCCCTTTTTAAGCGCGGGAACGAGCTGGTCTTGAAGCCAGCCGTGGTAGTCGTTCATTTTGCTGGGCGCAATTGTTGTTGAGCGAAGAACAAGCAACCCCGGCTCGCTATCATCGTCGGCTGGGATCGACCATTCGAGATGACTGCGAAGGATGGTTCTCGTGCTCGAATCTGTAACGTCCCGTATTGCCGACACCCATGCCGCCCATTCATCTTCTTCCATCGGTGGCTCGAATGGTTCGTCCAGTTCCGCAAGATTGTCAACCGAATTGACGGTATGAAATGTCGACAGATCGCCACGAATTTCCTGCCAGACGCTCCGCCCGCCTTGGCCCGCCTTTTGTTGCGCTTCGGAAAGTTTGATTTGTAAATCCACATAATCGCCTACGCGATCTGGTTTGACGTGAGTTGTCCGTACCTGCAGCCAGGTTCGATCATCGTCCTGGGAGTTTGCCGATAGCGGAACTCCCAGGGCAAATATCATAATTACCGCGCCAGCGAACAGCTTCCGGAATAGATTCATAGCCATACGTTTGCTCCTCGATTCTTAGTAGTTGTCGGGTTGAGCGATTTGTGCAATTTAGCCCTAATTAAGTCTAGTAGTTAATTCGGGCTTTGCCAGTTGGTAGGCAAGCCTTAATTCTTCCGCGTCCCCGACCCATCAAATCCGCGAGAAGCCTGATGAAAACGGGTGTCCGCAAATTGTTTGTTCCCCTGCTGATAACGCATCTGCCGTACTCCAAAGCAGACAATCGAGAAGGAAAGGCGAGCGGCTGCTATTGGCCGAAAGCGGACCTTAATTTCAGACTATTTCGGCAGGCTTGAACGACTGCTTTCGGGAATAGCGGACATTTTGCTACTGATTTCGTAGCGGCCCTCAGAACAGCTACTTTTGACTGCCAGAAGGTCCGCTTTCAGGTCTTGCCTGCAATCCGAGAATGAGTATCGCGCCAATACTTACTGAATGCGTCTGAATCGAATTCGGGTCGCCTGTGAACCAGAAATACCATCTTTATCATTGCACTCTCCAATGTCGTCTTACTACATGAATGTAGCTGATGGTCTATGGTTGCTTTGGATTCCGACTTCAATTGGTCCAGGCTTAACCTGAATTCATGAGCCCGATCGGGCACCGCATACACGTTTATGTTTTTTCAAGCCGGGCAATCAAGCTTGATGTATCCCAACGATTTCCACCTAGTTCCTGCACCTCTGCGTAGTAACCATCCACGAGCCTGGTCATATCGAGCGCTGCTCCGTTGCGTTCGGCCTCGTCGAGGGCGATTTTCAAATCCTTGCGCATCCACTCGACTGCGAAGCCGAAGTCAAAATCATCAGCGACCATGGTTTCCCAGCGGTTTTCCATTTGCCATGATTGTGCCGCGCCTTTGGATATTGCACCGATTACTTTGGCAGGATCGAGGCCGGCCCGCTTCGCGAAGTGCAGGCCTTCGGATAATCCCTGGACCACACCGGCTATGCAGATCTGGTTAACCATTTTCGCAAGCTGTCCGGAGCCAACGGATCCAATCAGCGTGCAGGCTTTGGCATAGGCATCCATGACGGACAGTACGCGTTCATACACCGCGTCGTCCCCACCAACCATAATGGTTAGCTGCCCATTTTCGGCGCCAGCTTGCCCACCTGATAGTGGCGCATCGAGAAAACCAATTTTTTTTTGTTTTGCGGCGTCGTAAACTTCACGTGCAACGACAGCGGATGCCGTAGTGTGATCAACGATGACTCCACCTTTGGCTATGCCTTGCAGGATTCCATCTTCAGCCAGAATAACGGCACGAACGTCGTCATCGTTACCGACGCAGGAAAAGACAATCTCTGCACTTTGCGCGGCTGCGGCAGGCGTCGCCGCAATCTCGCCACCATATTGCTCTTGCCATTTGTTCGCCCTGGCAGGATTTCGATTGAATACCGTGACTTCATGGCCTGCCTGTACCAGGTATCCGGCCATCGGATAGCCCATTACGCCGAGACCGACAAATGCGACACGCATATGATTACTCCAATAAAAGTACGCCGGGCAAGGGTACGTCGTACCCGCGTTAGCCGCAACGCAATGCGCGCTACTCTAACGGCGCGTCAGGCAGCCTGGTCGTTGCTTACCGGCTTCAGTTTTTTCTTGCGTGGGTCGAGGCCGATGGAACGGGCAATGATCTCGCGCATCACTTCAGAGCTTCCGGCATAAATTCTCGAAATCCTGGCATTCAGATACATGCGACAAATTGGATATTCATCCATGTAGCCGGCACCGCCATGCAATTGTACGCAGTCGTCTACGACCCGGCCTTCCATTTCGCTGGTAAACAATTTTGCTTTTGCCGCATCGTCGGCGCTCAACGTTCCTTCATTGTGCTCAATGACACATTGATCGACAAATGCCTGGGCAACATCGATTTCGGTGCGCATGGTCGCCATCTGGAAACGCGAATTCTGGAAATCCGCGATCGTCTGACCGAACGCTTTGCGGTCCTTGATGTAATCCATCGTTATATCGAACGCTGCCCCCGATGTCGCGACATAGCCGGCGGCGCCAAGGAGACGCTCCTCGGCCAGGAAGTGCATCAGATGGTAGAACCCACGATCCAATTCGCCCAAGAGATTTTCTTTTGGCACTTTGACATTATTGAAAAACAATTCAGCGGTATCCTGACTTTTCAGCCCCATTTTTTTCAGGTTGCGTCCGCGCTCAAAGCCTTCCATGCCCCGCTCGACGACAAACAGGCTCATGCCATGACGGCTTTTCTGGTTGGTTCGCGCTACCACCACGACGAGATCGGCCAGAATGCCATTGGAGATGTAGGTTTTTGACCCGTTCAGCAGGTAATGATCGCCTTTGTCCTCTGCCTTCGTTCGCAGACTTGCGACATCACTGCCGGCGCCAGGCTCTGTAATACCAACGGCCAGAATGTGTTCACCGGATACGCATTTGGGCAACCAGCGTTCTTTTTGCTCCTCGGTGCCTAGCTGGCCAATGTAGGGACCCACCAGCCGGTTGTGCAGCGACATGAAGAATCCGGCGTCTCCGTAGCGTGCGTTTTCTTCAATCAGAATCTGCTCGTAACGAAAGTCCGATACGCCTGCCCCACCGTACTTTTCATCGGCCCACATGAGCAACAATCCCTGCTCACCTGCTTTGAGGAATGCTTCCCGATCGACTATGCCCTGTTCATGCCACTTGTCGCTGTGCGGCTGAATTTCTTTTTGCAGGAAACTGCGAACTGAGTCGCGAAACATTTCATGCTCTTCGTCAAATATTTTTCGTTTCATATCGATTACCTGGACTCGATTGAATGTCTGGCAAGGATTACTTTCCCTTGAAATTTGCTTTACGTTTTTCCAGAAAGGCAGCAATGCCTTCTGCACTGTCTTCGCTTTGTCGAAGCATTTGTTGTAACGGCGCTTCGATATCAAATGTACTTGCCCACGAACCGCTTGCTGCGTGGCGCATTGCTGTTTTCGTCGCCGCAATCGACAACGGTGCTCGTTCTGCGAGAGTTTTCGCCCAACTCAGGGCCTCAGTCATTAATGAATCGGCGGGTACCGCTTTATTCGCAAGGCCCAGCTCGACACACTGTTGTGCACTGATACGCTCAGATTCGATGCTCAACTGAAATGCACGCCGATACCCAATCTGACTGACCAGCAACCAGTTCAGGCCACCGTCCGGCACCAAAGATATGGTCGTAAACGGTGACAAGAGGAATGCGTTGTCGGCCATAATCAATAAGTCGCAGGACAGCGCCAGCGACATACCTATTCCTGCTGCAGAACCAGCGACTGCAGCGATGACCGGTTTTTGCATGGCGCCTATGCTCTCGAAAACCGGGCGATACTCCGTCTGCAACATGTCTTCGACACTTTGCTCTACGTTCAGACCACTCTTTAAGTCTGCCCCGGCGCTGAATGACCTGCCCTCCCCGGTCAGCAACACGACCCGAACAGTTTCGTCATTTGCGGCCTGCTCACAAGCCGCCAACAAATCGCGGCGCAGTTCATCGTTGAACGAATTCATCGCGTCCGGCCGATGGATTGTAATAATCGCAACCGCATCGTCTTTCGCGTATTTCACAGTTTCGTATTCGGTCATCTTTTGTTCCTCAACCGCGGGGCAGGAGCGTGCTCCTGATATTTGCTCTCATGTCATCATTGGCTCTGCGAAAATCCATGGATTGCGGATTGATGAGCCAGAGGTAAGTCATTCCTGATACGTAAGCGATGTACTGGGCAGCAACGCTCTTTGGATCGACGTCCCGGCGAACAGAACCGTCACGCTGACCTGCACGCACCCATTCGGCGACATCGTCTTGTTGCCGTTGATGTATATCGACTGACGTTTGTCGGTACTCCGACTGGGGACTACCGGCGCTGCAGTAAAGAATTTGCAGAACACGCACGTCCTGTGGTGAGTCCGAGACGAACTGAAAGAATGAATCGAGCGCCGCGCACATGGCATCGATGCCGATTTTCTCACCGACGTCCTCAGCCAGGTAATCCAGCCAGCGTCGGGAAATAGATTTACAGAGTTCGTCGAACAAACCGGCTTTCGAACCAAATCGATAGGTTGCCAGGCCGCGACTGTAGCCGGCTTTTTCGCCAATGGCTTGCAAGGTGGTCTTGTCCGTACCGCGTTCAAGGATCAGCTCAATGGCTGCATCCAGCATCGCTTTGTCGGATAGTGCAGTACGCTCTGCCTGGGTACGGGACTGGATCGGATCAGTGGACACTATGGGGACTCTGGGAATTATTATCGAATAGAAACAACAAGATATAGTGTTAACATATACTTGCTGTCAACAAGCAAGTGATTATACACTGCTTGCCAGGCGCGGGCAAGGCATCAGTCGCGCAGAGCACGCCTGATTCTGGAGATCGGTATCCGGGTATTTATGAGTCGGGCAGCGACTTTCCGATCGTGCCGGTAATTGCGGACGCGGTTTTATCGACAGGACGCCTCACACTACGTTTTATCCGCCAACCCGACGGTGCCCTTTCCAGTACGGCTCACGCAATTTGAATTTTTGTAACTTGCCCGTTGCGGTACGCGGCAGTTCTGCCAGGAATTCAACCGAGGTCGGGCATTTGAAATGCGCCATGTTCTCCCGGCAATGCTCAAGTATCTCCTTTTCGGTCGCTGCAGCGCCCTCTCGTAACACGAGTAGCGCTTTTGGCGTTTCACCCCATTTCTCGTGCGGAACGCCAATGACTGCACATTCGAGCACAGCGGGATGCCGGTACAAGGTATCTTCAATTTCGGGAGAACTGATGTTTTCGCCGCCGGAAATAATGACGTCCTTTTTTCGATCTACGATATGGATGTTGTGCAGTTCATCCCAGACCGCGAGGTCGCCGGAGTGAAAATATCCATCAACTATAGCCCTGTCCGTTTCCTCCGGTTGCTTCCAGTAGCCCTTGAAGACGACATTGGATCGCGCACATACCTCACCAACCGACTTACCGTCTTTTGGCACAACGTTGCCATCATCGTCGAGAAGCTGCAGCTCAACACCCAGGCCAGGCACTCCGGCACGTGCTCGTCGCGCGTAGTCATGACGGTCGGTGGCGTAATCCGGCTGCGATGAGGTCAGGAATGGCGCGGTTTCTGTCAGGCCGTATATTTGCAGGAAATGCCAGCCAAGCTCTTCCTCCAGACGCTCGATAAATGCTGCTGGTGGTGGCGCACCTGCCAGCGTGAACCGCGGTTTGGTACTGATCTCGTGCTGGTCCTTATGTGGATAGTCCAGTATCACTCGCAAAACTGTTGGCGCCATGCAGGCGAATGTGACTTTTTCTGCGGCGATCAGATCGAATATGGTTTTTGCATCTATTGTGCGCAAGACAACGTGTGTCCCGCCCATGCCGGTCAGCGCATAAACGCCGCCCCAGCCATTGCAATGAAACATCGGCAAGGTCCAGAGTTCAACATCGTCGTGTGCAACGCGTAAATGCGCAATGAGGCTGTAAGCATTGATGTAAACATTGCGATGAGTGAGCATCACTCCTTTCGGTCTGGCTGTTGTCCCCGATGTGTAGTTGATAGAAACCAGGTCATTCTCATCCCGATCCGGCAATTCGGGTCGCTCGAGGGGCATATCCGCAATCAGTTCATTCCAATCGGTCCATCCCGGGAAGCTCACCTGCTTGTCCGCGGCAACAATCCAGTGTTCTACGGATGAAAGTTTTTCACGGATCGCGTCAACCACTTGCACATACTCATAATCGACCATGACAGCTTTGACGCCCGCATGATTGATTATGAAATCGTGGTCCTCTGGTACCAGTCGGTAATTCAACGGCACAAGGATGATGCCGATCTGGCTGGTTGCGTAAAAGCATTCGAGGAAAAAATGCGAATTCGGACTGAGGACGCAAACGCGGTCACCCTTGCCGAGACCAAGATTCAACAGTGCATGCGAGAGCTGGTTTACCCGGTCCTGGAATTCCGCGTACGTAATGCGCAGTTCCGCATCGACGATGGCCACTTTTGATGGATAGAGCTGCGCTGCGCGCGCAAGAAAATCGTCGACGAGTAATGGTACTTGCATTGCGACCCCTCAATTCCTGAAGTCAGAAGCTCAGGTTGTTCACTTGCCGATTGTTCCGGAAGACTGCAACTCACCGATTTCTGCTGCCGTAAATCCCCAGTCTTTCAGCGCCAGCCCCGCTCGCTCATCGGGCTCCGCAGGCGCGCTGTCTATTTGCGATGGCGTTCGCGAAAACCGCGGCGCGGGTGCCGGCTGCAGAACTCCATCAACCGTTACAAACGTTTTTCGCGAATCAATATGTGGATGTTGCGGAGCCTCTGCGAGCGACAGAACCGGCGCGAAACAGGCGTCCGTTCCTTCCAGCAGAGCACACCACTCATCCCTGGTTTTGCTCGCGAACAAGCCGGCAAAGCGTTCGATATGTTCTGACCATTTGTTTTTGTCATACTGATCATGCAATGCAATATCATCAATGTCGAGAAGGTCCAGCAGCATCTGAAAAAACTGACTTTCTATGGCGCATACGATGAGATATTTGCCGTCGCTGGTTCGATACGTCCGGTAGAAGGGCGCGCCACCATCCAGAATATTGCTCTCCCTTTCGTCCTCCCATATTCCTGCCGCGTACAGACCATAGATAAGCGTCATCATTGATGCGGCACCATCAACCATCGCGGCATCAACAATCTGGCCCTCACCGGATCTGCTTGCCTCGAGCATTGCTGCAAGCATGCCCAACGCAAGAAATGCCCCGCCACCGCCAAAATCAGCGACGAGGTTCAGGGGAATTGCGGGTGGCTTGTTCTTTTTACCGATGGTCGACAGGACGCCGACCAGTGCGCTGTAATTGCCGTCATGCCCGGCGGCACCCGCCAATGGCCCGCTTTGACCCCAGCCGGTCATGCGCCCATAAACGAGTCGCTTGTTTTGTGCGATGCAGTCGTCGGGACCGAGACCAAGACGCTCCATAACGCCCGGACGAAACCCCTCAAACAGGGCATCGGCACCCGCGCACAGCTGCAGAACCAGATCGACCCCTTCCTTTTTCTTCAGATCGACCGTGATGGACGGCCTGCTGCGGTTCATCAGGTTGTATTTAGCTGGAATCTCGACTGTTTTGTGCGCATCGCCGTTGCGTTCTATACGGATGACTTGTGCGCCCATGTCCGCAAGCAACATGCCGCAGAATTGCCCGGGACCGATACCGGCTATTTCGACGATTTTGAAACCGGTCAGCGTACCCATTTTTCAGATGCCGCCTTTTGCGGTTACAAGGATCTGCAGAGGTGCCCGCCGTCCGCAGTCAGCGTTCCGCCAGTCATGTAGCTGCCTGCGTCCGAGGCAAGCAGCAGCAAGGGACCACTCAACTCGGCGAGGTCGCCGATGCGTTTCATCGGGATTCTGCTTCTCAGGAACTCACCCGCTTCCGAATTTAGCTGATGCTCGTTCATCTCGGTGATGAAATAACCCGGCGCAATCGCATTGACACGAATGCCGTGGCGCACCCATTCCAGCGCCATTGTTTTAGTGAGACTGATCACGCCCGTTTTCGCAGCGCTGTAGGCGCCAAGCGTTTTTGCGATGTGCAAACCCAGGATAGAAGAAATGTTAATTATGCTGCCAGGTTTATCCGCATCAATCATTGCCTGCGCCGCGGCCTGGCCAACCAGGAAGACACCCTTGAGGTCGGTGTCGATTACGGTGTCCCACTCTTCTTCTTTGGTGTCGAGCAAATACCGATCAACCGCAACTCCAGCATTGTTAACCACAATATCCGGTGTGCCCACTTCCTTGATGATCTCAGCGAAACAATCGCGAATGGAGTCGGTGTTCGTCACATCGAGACTCACACAGTATGCACTACCGCCGGCTTCGCGTACCGCGTTCGCGGTCTCCTCAAGTTTCTCCCGACGCCTTGCGGCCAGTACCACGGAGGCGCCTGCTTCGGCGAGCGTGACAGCGAACTGGCGGCCCAGACCGGACCCCGCTCCCGTGACCAGCGCGATTTTTCCATCCAGATCAAAAATACTCATTTTGTTCCCTGTGTTTGATTCCAATCGGTGTTTAAGTGTTTCGCGCTTTCTGCTTGTAGGTCGCCGTTGCGGTCGCGCACAGGCGGTTGTTGTCAGGATCAAATAATTTCGCCTGTGCGAAAAAAAGTGAGCTGGTTGCCCTGATCAACTCGCCTTCGGCAATCGCGGTGTCTGCACGATGCGGTGCCATGTAATTGCAGTTCAGATTAATTGTTACGGAGACGAATTCTTTTGACGTGCCGAAGCTGCCGGACACCGCACCGGCAATATCCAGGAGAGACGCGATAATTCCGCCATGCAAATAACCAACTGTATTGCGATGTTCTGCTCGCACCGGCATTTCGATACGCGCGAAACCATCTTTCCAGGTCGCAAGTCGAAACCCAAGAAACTCCAGGTAGGTTCCTTCATAGAGCGTCGGGTTATCCATAAAACTTTTTGAATCGTTGTCCGTCACTTACTGACGACTCCTGCACGACGTAAGATCGCAAGAAACGTATCCGGCTCCGGCCGCACACGATAGTTATCCGTTTGATCAGAATATACGATCATGCCCTTTGCGTTGGTGACGACGAGCGTCGGCATAACGGTATCGGGAGCATAACCACCGGGCATGCCAACAGGCACGCCGAATTTGACAGCAATGCCGAGTGTTTCAGCAACCTTATTATCGCTGTCAACCAGGAAGCAGAACGGAACCTTGTGGCTTTTCGCGAGCTTGCGGCTCAACTCATCGGGTTGCGGGCTTACCAGGACGACCTTGATACCCAACTCATCGAGTTCCTGGTAGCGATCGGCGATTTCCTTTATCTGCGCCATGCACAACGGACACCAGTTGCCACGGTAGAAAAGCAGAATGGCTGGTGACCCCAACAATGATTTCGAGTCGAACTGCGCACCGTCCGAATCCTGTAGCTCAAAATGCGGCAGCTTGCTGCCAACTGACAGCTGAGGACTTTCGTATCTGCCAAATCTCGAGTACCAGAAAATATACAGCAACAATATGAACAGGTTGATCAGGGCTGCCGAGAGAGGCGCCCAACCGCTGGTTCCTTCGAGAAACTGCTCCCAGATCGCAACCAACACACCGCTCGCCGACATCGACAGGAGAAACGGCAAGTTGTCGCTGGTACGTTCAACGCGGGTTAACATCAAACGCATCATCAGTAGTGGCAATGGCAATGCCGCTATAGCTGCACCGAGCCATGCAGTTCTCTCATGCCCGCCAAGGAAAGCCTGCCAAAGCGCAATACCCAGCAAAAGCATGCTGATCGCGACGGCCGGGAATATGAAAATCGATTTGATTCTGGCGTTAATTAACACGTCTGAGCCTGCAATTACTTGTTTTTATCAGGATAAAAAAGGTCTCTGTTCCACAAATTTCAAACCGGCACCAGGCGAATGCCACCGCAGAGAATCGCGGCAAGATGCCGCTCCTACGGAGCCTGCGCGATATTAAAAAATGGGGTCAGATCCCTTTTTTGACTCGACCTATTCGAATGTTCAGCGTCCAGCTTCGCAAAAAAGGAATCTGACCCCATTTTTTAGCCAAGTTTACCGCAGATTTCCCTCGCGCTACATATTGCGGCGATATTCACCACCAACTTCGTACAGCGCCGCAGAAATCTGGCCCAGTGAGTTGGACTTGACTGTATGCATTAGTTCCTCGAATACGTTACCACGGGCCCTGGCAACCTCCTGCAATCGCCTGATCGCGTCCGCGCACTCGCCATCGTGGTTTCCCTGAAATGCCCTGACGTGACTGATCTGATCCTGCTTTTCAGCTTCACTTGAGCGGATCAGCTCAAGGTCATGTACCTCATCTTCCTGCCCTTTTTTCGGCAGGAACGTATTCACGCCAACCAGGGGATACGAGCCATCGTGCTTTTTGCTTTCGTAATACAGGCTTTCTTCCTGAATCTTGCCGCGCTGGTACATGGTATCCATCGCACCGAGGACACCGCCGCGCTCGGAAATCCGGTCGAATTCCTTGAAAACGGCCTCCTCTACCAGGTCGGTTAACTCATCGACTACGAAAGAGCCTTGCCAGGGATTCTCACAATAGTTCAGGCCGAGCTCCCTGGAGATAATCAACTGAATCGCCACCGCACGCCGTACTGATTGCTCGGTCGGTGTCGTAATCGCCTCATCGAAGGCATTCGTATGCAAGCTGTTGCAGTTGTCAAACATTGCATAGAGCGCCTGCAGGGTCGTTCGAATATCGTTAAAACTTATTTCTTGTGCATGCAGGCTGCGACCAGACGTCTGCACGTGATATTTGAGCATCTGGCTGCGAGCGCTGGCACCGTAGCGCTCGCGCATCGCGCGTGCCCAGATACGCCGCGCCACTCTGCCGATGACCGTGTATTCGGGATCCATGCCATTGGAAAAGAAGAAGCTCAGGCTCGGTGCGAAATCATCAATTTCCATGCCGCGTGCAAGGTAGTACTCGACGATCGTGAAGCCGTTCGACAATGTGAAAGCCAATTGGCTGATCGGGTTCGCGCCCGCTTCAGCGATATGATATCCACTGATCGATACGCTGTAATAATTGCGCACTTTGTTGTCGATAAAGTATTGCTGCACATCGCCCATCATTTTCAATGCGAACTCTGTGGAGAAGATGCAGGTGTTCTGCGCCTGGTCTTCTTTCAGGATATCCGCCTGAACCGTGCCGCGGGTTGCAGCCAGCGTGCGCTGCCGGATTTCTTCATAGGTCTCTGCAGAAACCAGTTGGTCACCCGAAATACCCAGCAACGCCAGCCCAAGACCCTCGTTACCGGGCGGCAATTCGCCAACATACTGTGGCCGCGTTTTACCTTTGAAATAATCATCTATTTTTTTCTGCGCCGCTTCCCACTCACCGCATTCTTTCAAGTGCTTCTCTACTTGCTGGTCAATGGCAGTATTCATAAAGAATGCGAGAATCATGGGCGCCGGGCCATTAATCGTCATCGACACAGACGTCGTAGGCGCACACAAATCAAATCCGGAGTAGAGCTTTTTCATATCGTCAACGGATGCGATGGAGACGCCGGAATTGCCGACCTTGCCATAAATGTCCAGCCGCTCGTGCGGATCCTCGCCGTACAGCGTCACGGAGTCAAAAGCCGTGGACAAACGCGCGGTGTCCTGACCATGCGACAGGTAGTGGAAACGGCGATTGGTTTTTTCCGGAGTACCCTCACCCGCGAACATCCGCGTCGGATCCTCGCCGAGACGACGGTAAGGGTAGACACCACCGGTATACGGGTAGCCGCCGGGCAGATTTTCTTTCATCAGGAATTTGAGCAATTCGCCCCAATCGCGAAAATTCGGTGCGGCTATCTTGGGAATCTGCTGATGACTTAAAGACTCAAGGTAATTTGCACCCGTGACTTCTTTGCCACGTACCTCGTAACTGTAACGCTCGGTGCGTACGGCATCGCGGCGTGCCGGCCAGTCACGTAGCAGGCCAAGCGCCTCTGTGCTTAGCTCCTGCAACATTTCCTGATAACGCTGGCGCAGGACGAGAATGGAGCGGTCCTTGTTGTCGGCCAGCGCATTGGCGAAGTAAGGACTGAAAACGTCTGGCAGATCGGGATCTTCAAGCGCTTTCAGCGCCTCGTAAAGATGTTGCAACTGGCTTGCCGATTCCGCCTGCTGCTCTACAGATTGCTGAATAGCTCGACCCTGCTCGCTGATTTCTGCGAGATAGCGAATGCGACTGCCAGGAATCACGGCCATCGCGCGCGGTTCCTTTTGCGTTACGTCCAGGTCCGGAGTCCAGTTTTCTGCATCGAGTTCAAGCTTGTCCGCCATGCGCCTGCACAGCTCGGAAAACATCCACGTAATACCCGGATCGTTGAACTGGCTGGCAATTGTTGGATAAACAGGTACATCTTCATCTGCAGTCTGGAATTGCACATGATTGCGTTTCCATTGCTTGCGGATATCACGGAGCGCATCTTCAGCGCCACGCTTGTCGTATTTGTTCAGCACGATGAGGTCAGCAAAATCGATCATGTCGATTTTTTCCAACTGGCTGGCGGCACCGTAATCGCTGGTCATGACATAGACAGAGAAATCCACCATGTCGACAATTTCACTATCACTTTGACCGATGCCTGCTGTCTCGACGATCAGGAGATCAAAGCCCATCGATTTCAAAAACAGGACCTGGTCGGACAGCATTTCGCTCGTGGCGAGATGCTGGCGCCGTGTTGCAATCGAACGCATGTAGACACGTTCAGAACGCAACGAGTTCATGCGAATCCGGTCGCCGAGCAATGCACCACCGGTGCGCCTGCGCGTCGGATCGACAGCCAGCACCGCGATACGCATCTGCGGATAACAACCCAGGAAGCGATTCAGGATTTCGTCAGTAACGCTACTCTTGCCGGCACCACCGGTACCGGTGATTCCGATAACCGGCACCTTACGGGATTTCACCAGCCATTCTTTACGCATGGCGGCAAGTTTCGCGTCGCCGTACAGTCCTTCTTCAATGGCAGAGATTGTTGCGGCAATATCGATAACCCGCTCCGAGGAGGAATCTGCAGGAGGTATTGTTTCTTTGCGCGCCTCTGCCGTTCGATCAACAAGGTCCCGGATCATTTCTTCGAGGCCCATTTCCATGCCGTCATGCGGGTGATAGATGCGCTCCACTCCGTATTCCATCAGCGCCTTGATTTCTTCCGGCGTAATCGTCCCGCCACCGCCGCCGAAAATCTTGATGTGTGGCGCGCCAAGTTCGCACAGGCGATCCACCATGTAACTGAAAAACTCGTTGTGACCACCCTGGTAGGAACTGATTGCGATAGCGTCCGCGTCTTCCTGAATTGCAGCGCGCACGATGTCATCAACACTACGGTTGTGTCCCAGGTGAATGACTTCGGCGCCCTGGGCCTGGATAAGACGACGCATGATATTAATGGCCGCATCGTGACCATCAAACAGGGAAGCTGCGGTAACGAAACGCAGGGGTGGCAGGTTAGCCTTGCCGGTCTTCTCAGTCAGGTCCGGCATGTCGCTGGCGGCAGTACTCATCGACTGTGATCCTCCGATCAGTTTGCGCTCAAAATCTCCGCCTACAGGCGGCTAATTCTTTTTAAAATCAATGCTTTCTGGCATTGCAAAAATTTTAATCTAGATTAAAATAATGCACGCAGGCGTATAACACAAGGGCAAATCGTCGTTTTTGACAAGTGGCCAAAGGACGAATGGAACGTATGGCAACCATTGAGGCAGAAACCAGGTTTGAAATCCAGCGTCATCGCATCCTCAAGGCCGCGGCAACCTGCTTCAATGAGAAAGGATTTAGCGGGACGTCGTTAAAAGACGTTTCGCGCCAGCTCGGGCTGACTGACGCAGCGCTTTACTATTACGTCAAAAACAAAGAAGAACTCGTCTATCAATGTTACTTGCGTGCCGCCGAACTTGGACGGGATGCGATGAATCAGGGCAGGATTGAAGGTGAAACGGGATTTGAGCAGGCCTTCCTCTATATTCGCTACCACATCGAAATCATGGTTGGCGACCGCGGGCCGGTCGCCATCATGAGTGAGATTCCCTCACTTAAACGTTCGCACCGCAACGAAATCCTGGAAGTATCTCGTCAGCACAGTGCTGGCTTTGAACAATTGCTGACTCTCGGCATCGAAGACGGCAGCATTACTCCCTGCGACGTACGCATGACCGGCAACGCGATAATGGGTTCCATCAACTGGATACCAAAATGGTTTCATGGCAAAGCCGGCGCCGCGAAACAAATACAGAATGAGTTTCCGGAAATTCTGATGCGCGGATTGCGGCCGAATGTGGCCGGAAAATAGCGCGAGACTGTGACAGCCCTCGTTATTGTCGATCCAGCGCCGCCAGTTCCGCTTTGGCGCGTTCCTGCAGCCGCCGCAGACTTTCATCGTCAATCTGGTATGCCAGGTCACTGATTTCAACCATGGCTTCCAAGTAGTTGAGCCGCACTTCAAGCCTTACCCGAATATCATGGTAATAGTTGGGCCCCATCGTGCCACCCGTAGGCTTCAGGACAATTATCGGTCCGCTGTAGTCCGCGCCCCGCAACTCTTGACCCGGTGCGTTTCCCTGAGGATGCTCAAATCCTGTTTGATCAGGTCGGTGATGAGTTTTACATCACCGATTGAATCCCGCAGTTCTACCAGGAGGTCACTTGCACGCGCGACTTCGGCCGGCGACATGGTTTTGATCAGCTCACGCTGCGGTGGTTGCAGAGCGGATTCACCACGTTCAGCCGCCAGCCGATACCAGGCAAGTGCTTTGGCTTTATCCTGCTCCACACCTTGTGCATGCAGATACATGTAGCCGACCATGTATTGCGCGTACTTATCACCTTGCGGCGCGAGATCTTTTTTGTAGATGAAAAGCGCGCGCTGGAAATTACCCGCCGCATACAACTCGTCAACCCTTTCCTGCGTCCTGATCGTGCGCGGATCAGACGTCGTACCCGGAAAAGGCTTATAAGTCTGTGCATACGCGACCGCGCACCACAAGCTTGCGAGCAAGCCCACAAGAAATGCCAACCTGATTTTCACTAACTTCAAATCCGTGACGGCGAAACGCCCCCGTATACAGACTAAGAGTGTACTTTGGCCCGGCAAGTTCCGCTAACTGTGCGTCTATATTGTGATCAGAACGAGTCTAATATTTTGTTGAAAAAGCCATCCATGGCTTTTTCAACATCGTCTTTCGAAAAACGTCGTTTTCGAAAGACTCTCATTTTCAATGGCTTGTAGCCATCGAAAATGCCGGCACATCCGTGTACCGGTAGCAGTCTGCTGAAAAACAGAGTTTTTCAACAGGCTGCTAATCAGGATCCGCGAAAATCGGCGGCCGGTTCTCCATATTGGCCCGTACGGCCTCTAACTGGTTTGCGCTACCCATAAGCTGCCCCTGCAATAAAGCCTCATGCCGTAACGCGCCGGCGTGGTCTTTCTGCCAGGACTCATTGATCAGCTGTTTGATCGCCCGAATGGCATCTGGTGACCTGGTGGCAATTTCATTCGCGACAGACTTCGCTTTTGCAACCGGGTCATCGCAGATGCTGGTGACCAGTCCCAGCTCGGATGCCTCTTCTGCACCGACAATACGACCGGTATAGGCGAGTTCCCTGGCTTTGTCAGTCGGGACAATGTTGCGCAACAGGGCCGATATTCCCATATCCGGTATCAATCCCCATTTGATTTCCATGATCGACATCTTTACATCCGCCGCCGCATAACGAATGTCTGCACCCAACGCGATTTGCAAACCAGCACCAAAAACAGTGCCGTGCAGTGCCGCTATCACCGGCACCTCGAGTTCGTGCCATGCGTATGCGGCACTTTGAAAAAAATTCGCCGGCGAATTCTCTCGCGCTTGCATAAGGTCGCCGCCAACAGCAGCTATACCTTCACCCTGGAACACGGATATATCGATGCCGGCACAAAAGCTTGCTCCCTCGCCATACAAGACGACGGCCCGTACCGAACGGTTTGATCGCAGTGCTTGTGCCGCCTCGAGCAATTCGCGGAACATCTCAAGGTCGACGGCATTTCGCTTGTCGGGACGATTCAGCGCCACCGCGGCAACATGATCGACAATTTCAACTTGGACACGATTTTTCAATGGGTGCTCCGCGCGAAAAATTTGAGCAGAGTCTACCAGCCGTGTGTAAGCAGGGTAAGATCGGCCAGTATGAACCACCCCCAACCGTCACGGAATGTGATACCTGTGCGAATTGCAACGACTCTGGTTTGCCAACTGATTTTATTGTCTGTGTTGCTGGCAGATGTCGTCCGCGCTCAGGAGCCACCAAATAATCAGGAGGCTGTGCAAGCGGGCACGGATCAGGTTGTCGGTCGTTACCAGGTAAACGGAAAAAACAGCTGGTTGCACGTACTGATTTACCGCGGTGGATTGCTGGGTGGCTTCGGTCACAATCATGTGATATCGAACGACAACATTGAGGGCATTGTCGTACTAGCAAAGGACATTTCTCAGTCCGCGCTGTCTCTTGGTTTCGAGGTTGCCGACCTGTTCGTTGACGATCCTGAATTACGACGTTTAAAAGGCCCGGATTTTACCAAAGACATTTCTGACAAGGACCGGAACGCGACTCGCGCTAACATGTTGGGGAATAAGCTATTGCGGGCGCAGCAGTTTCCACAGGTTCATATCAGATCGGATAGCCTTAAAGGCAGCTTGCCGCAGCTCGAAGTCGAGGCAACCGTAGCCATAAGAGGAATGGAATACTCGTTGGTGTTTCCTGCAACCGTGGAAATTACGAATGATACACTCGTCGCCAGCGGCGAGATAGAAATCCGGCATGCCGATATAGGCCTTGCGCCGTTCACGGCTTTTCTTGGCTCGATCAGGGTGCGCGACGAAATTGTTTTGCAATACCATATACAGGCAGATCGGATCTTGTCGCAGGCTAACTAGCCAAAGTGCATTTCCCGTTATTGATTACAATGACTTCGCGTTTTTTTACCCTGCAACGAAATGAAATGACGTTACGGTCTTGCCACATTTCCGTTGTAACAATATCGCCGGGATAAACCGGCGCCGAGTAGCGAACGTCAAAACCAGTGATCAGCGTAAAATCGTAGGCACATATCGTTTTCAGAATGGCGTGGCAAGCAATGCCGGAGGTACATCTGCCATGCATTATCGGACCGTCAAAGCCTGCTTCCTTTGCGGTGTCCGGATCTGCATGCAGGGGATTATGATCACCTGACAGGCGAAAAAGTAATGCCTGATCTGGCCTGGTCGGTAAATCGCAACTGAGGTCGGGCTCCCGTTTCGGCAATTTGTGCGGTAACGGGATCGGTCCGGTTGGGCCACCGATACCGCCATCTCCTCTGGCGAGCAAGATACTGTTCAGTGTGAAAATAACAGTGTCATCCCTGGCAAGGCGAACTTCTGATTCAAGTTCTATCCTGGCGCCTTTCCTGGCACCACGATCAATGATGCTGACAACGCGCCTGTTCGCCAGTAATTCAGCGGCCGCTGGTAATGGTCGATATAACTCCAGGTGCTGGCCGCCATGCAGAACACGACTGTAATCCCAGCCGCTTGCATCGAAAAACGAATTGGACAGCAGCATGCTGGCCATAGTCGGTACTGTGTGCAGCCCGGGTTGCTCATAAACGAATGGCAACTCATTGCGATCCAGCGGGTCGCTGCCAAAGCCCACACCAAGCGCATATAGTATTGAATCTTTTTCCGTGTACCGGAAAGGCTCGTCTGTTACAGCGGTCGCCAGCAAAACTTCGTAATCTATCGGCATTTTTCGGTTTTCAGAATCCGGTCATAAATATCGCGCTGGGACGATCTGGTGAGGTTGCATAGTAGAATGGTGGCGGTCCGGCAGCAAGATAACATACCATGGTCGTGCATCAGCCCGAGTCGACATGAACGAATCCGAATCACTAAATTTGCGAGCAGCACATGTGTCAGAGGCCTCCGAAATCGCTTCGATGTCACGGCTGCACGTTGAGCATGGTCTGAACTGGCGTTGGACGCCAGCTCGCGTAAAGCGGCATATAAAAGACAAGGATACGATGGTGCTGGTGGCCAGCATACGCGGGGTGCTGCAGGGATTTGCGATCATGAAATTTCATGACGACGTCGCACATCTTTTGTTACTCGCCGTCCAGCCAAAAGTACGCCGAATCGGAATCGGCAGAGCACTGCATCAATGGCTGGAAAAGTCCTGCCGGACTGCAGGCATACAGCGCGTCCGGCTTGAAGTCCGCGCCTCGAATCGGTCCGCAAGGAAATTTTACGAGAACCTGGGATACAGACTGGTCGGCCAGATGGCTGGTTATTACGACCGGCGCGAAGCTGCGGTGATTATGGGTCGGTCGTTAAATGAGGCGATTTCGTTTTAGGTGTTTCTTGCTTCGCCAGTCATTGCCAGAGCACAGCATTCGCGGCCAATTTGCCTGCCTTCTTTAAAAGGGCGAACTGGGTTAGTGCAAATTGATCTTTAGTACAATAAATGTCAGTTCGCAATTACCCTCTCCTCGATTTCCAATGGGTCAGGCGAACTGGGTGCAAATTGATCTTTAGTGCAATAAATGTCAGTCCGCACCAACCAATAGCACGATAGCGAGTAATGCAGGCGGACTGGGCTTTAGCCGCGAATAGGTAGTCATTCATTGCCGGCGTCAGTAATCGTTGGACGGCAACAATTCTAGCCTGCTTTCTTCGCATATTCCCAGCCCATATCCGCCAGCGGTCCCACTGCATTTGCGGCACGCTCGGCATGTACGCTCGCGGCCGTGCCGTCTCTTACCCGACCGGCAATTCCCTGCAGGATCGCGGCGATGCGAAAAAAGTTATAGGCAGAATAAAAATCACGATTTGCAATTCCGTTTTCCCGACCGGTGCGCTCGCAATATGTCGCGACGTAGTCTTCCTCGCTCGGAATGCCCAGTGCCGCAAGATCTTTGCCCATAAGTCCGGTGCTGCCGATGCCGACTTCGGGCATCTGCCAGGCCATCAGGTGGTAGGTAAAATCACCCAATGGATGACCAATTGTTGACAACTCCCAGTCCAGGACCGCAATAACTCGTGCTTCGGTTGGATGGATGATAATGTTATCGAGGCGATAATCGCCATGTACTACGGCGGTCGATTCGTCCTGTGGAACATGTTCGGGCAGCCAGTCCATCAGGCTGTCCATACCTGCCAGCTTCGTGGTCTCTGACGCTCTGTATTGTTTTGACCAGCGGGAAATCTGACGCGCAAAATAGTTTCCCGGTCGGCCGTAATCTGCAAGACCGATTTTTTCCACGTCAAAGTTATGCAACTGAGCAAGTGTCTGGTTTGCGTTATCGTATATTGCGGCTCTTTCGTCCCGATCCATATCCGGCAAATCGAGTTCCCAGAAGATACGCCCGTCGACATATTCCATGATGAAGAACATCGTGCCAACAATCGCCTCATCCTCACAAAGCACATATGGCCGCGGCACTGGAAAATCGGCGCCATACAGCGCGCTTATAACCTTGTACTCACGGTCAACAGCGTGCGCTGATTTAAGCAGTTTGCCGGGTGGCTTACGCCGCATGACGTATTTACCGGAGGACGATTCGAGCAGGTAGGTTGGGTTGGATTGACCGCCTTTGAACTGGCTGGCTGTCAGCGGGCCCTGAAATCCTTCCACATGCGAGAGCATAAAGTCCTGCAGCCGCTGCAAATCAAATTGATGTGCCTCGAGAACATCTCGCGTCCCTGAAAACTGTTCCTGTCGCTCACTCATCGCGGATCAACAAAAAAATCAGGAGCCAGTTGCATCGACTGATCCACTGCATAGGCAGACAGATCTGTAATGCCGGCACTTTCCAGAACCTCATCATCAATACAAAAGTTACCGCTGAACTCCCTGCTCGGTTTAGTCAATATGATGTGCGCGGCATCGGCCATGATTTCCGGCTTGCGCGATCGTTTTGTCAGCTCGTCTCCGCCAAGCAGGTTTTGCACGGCTGCCGTGGCGATTGTTGAACGCGGCCACAGTGCGTTGACGGCAACTCCCTGGTCACGAAACTCAGCCGCCATGCCCAATACGCACATGCTCATACCAAATTTGGCCATCGTGTAAGCAACATGATTCTTGAACCACTTCTCTTCCATATTAAGCGGGGCTGACAGATTCAGGATATGTGGATTGGCGGCTTCCAGCAGGTGTGGCAGGCAGGTCTTCGATACAAGGAAGGTGCCGCGCGTATTGACCTGGTGCATCAAGTCGAAACGATGCATCGGCGTTTGCAGGGTCGGGGTCAGGGATATCGCGCTGGCGTTGTTAATACAGATGTCGATGCCACCAAATTTGTCCACGCCAGCCTGGACCGCCGCTTTTACTGCGTTGTCGTCACGAATATCGCAGACCACTGGCAGCGCCTGACCACCCGCGTCTTCGATTTCCTGTGCTGCGGTGTAGATGGTTCCTGGCAGTTTTGCGTGCGGTTCCGCAGTCTTCGCTGCGATGATGACGTTGGCGCCATCTTTTGCGGCTCGCAAAGCGATTGCGAGGCCTATGCCGCGGCTTCCGCCGCTGACGAATATTGTTTTGTTTTTGAGGTCTGCCATGGGGTGTCCTGATTGCACTGAATCGTGGACATCATACCTGCTTCCCGTTTTGAAACCCCAATGCCCGGATACTGTGGTGCAGTTTCGTAGGAGCCCGTCCCGACGGGCGACAAACATTTAAGGGCATGTTGAAAACATGCCCTTAAATGTTTGCAAAACACAGCCAACCACACCCGTATAAAAAATACACCTGCCAGGTTACGGTTCATCACGAAAATCCAGCGATATCGCCCGTCAGGACGGGCTCCTACAGGTTTTCTATTAACCGTCCATTACATACGAAATATACCGTGCGGATCTTCGACATCACGAGGATTGTTCATCGATGCCGAAATAGCCTGGCCGAGTACGCGACGTGTATCGATCGGGTCAATCACGCCGTCGTCCCACAAACGCGCGCTGGCGTAATACGGACTGCCCTGCTTTTCATATTGCCTGCTTATGCGGCGTTCGAAATTGGTCTGTTCTTTCTTCGGCCAGGTCTCACCGCGCGCCTCAAGACCATCCCGCTTAACGGTCGATAATACCAGCGCCGCCTGCTCGCCACCCATAACGGATATGCGTGCATTTGGCCACATCCACATCAATCTTGGGCCATATGCACGACCGCACATGGCGTAATTACCGGCGCCGAACGAGCCACCAATAATCACGGTGAATTTGGGCACAGATGCCGTCGCAACAGCATTCACCATTTTCGCACCGTCTTTCGCAATGCCACCATGCTCATACTTCTTGCCGACCATGAAGCCCGTAATGTTTTGCAAGAACACGATGGGTATGCCGCGGCGATTGCACAGCTGAATGAAATGCGCACCCTTTTGTGCGGACTCCGAAAACAAGATGCCGTTGTTAGCCACGATGCCCACGGGATAGCCGTACAGATGTGCGAAGCCGCACACCAATGTCGGCCCGTAAAGCGCTTTAAATTCCTGGAACTCAGATGCATCGACCAGGCGTGCTATGACTTCACGTACGTCATACGGATAACGAAACTCCCTTGATACGACGCCATAGAGTTCATCGGCGGGATAGGCCGGCTCCGCGGGCTCACGCATTTTCACTTTGATCTCTTTGTGCCAGTTAAGATTCGAGACCAGCTCGCGGACCATCGCGAGCGCTTCGGTGTCATTGTCCGCCAGGTAATCCGTCACGCCGGAAATTCTCGAGTGCGCATCGCCGCCACCCAGCGTCTCCGCATCAACAATTTCACCTGTCGCTGCTTTGACGAGCGGCGGGCCACCAAGAAATATCGTGCCCTGGTTGCGGACGATAATCGCCTCATCACACATCGCCGGCACGTAGGCGCCGCCTGCGGTACACGAACCCAGCACTGCTGCAATTTGCGGAATACCTTTGGCAGAAAGCCTCGCCTGGTTGTAGAAAATCCGGCCGAAATGATCGCGATCCGGAAATACCTCGTCCTGCAGTGGCAAAAAGGCGCCACCGGAATCGACCAGGTACACACATGGCAGGCGGTTCTGTTCCGCAATCTCCTGTGCGCGCAGATGTTTTTTTACGGTTAGCGGATAGTAAGTGCCGCCCTTCACTGTCGCGTCATTGGCAATGATCATGCAATCGATGTCATTGATCTGGCCAATGCCCGCAATGACCCCTGCTGAGGGAACTTCATCGTCGTACAGGCCATAGGCAGCCAGCTGACATATCTCAAGGAATGGCGCACCACGGTCCACGACTGAACGAATTCGATCACGCGGCAGTAATTTCCCGCGAGCCAGGTGTTTTTTCCGCGCCCGTTCAGTGCCGCCCTGAGCGATCGTGTCGTGCACCTGGTGCAACTCATTCGCCAACTTGCGATTCGCGGCATCGTTCTTGGCGAATTCCTGCGAATCGGCTTTGATTTTGCTTTTGATTGTCGGCATGGCCGTTATGCATTCAACCTGTTGCGTTAAACAATTCTCTGCCAATCAGCATACGCCGTATTTCGCTAGTGCCGGCACCAATTTCATAGAGCTTGGCATCGCGCCACAAGCGTCCGGCGGCATACTCATTAATGTACCCGTTGCCGCCGAGCGTCTGAATTGTTTCGCCAGCCATCCAGGTCGCTTTTTCCGCTGCCATCAATATACAACCGGCCGCATCGAAACGCGTGGTTTGTCCCCGATCGCAGGCCTTTGCGGCTGCGTATACGTATGCCCGACAGGAATTCATCGTCGTATACATATCCGCAATCTTTCCCTGCATTAACTGAAATGTACCGATCGGCTGACCAAACTGCTTCCGATCATGCACATACGGCATAACCAGATCAAAACATGCGCGCATGATGCCCAGCGGACCGGCCGCCAACACCACGCGCTCGTAATCCAGACCGCTCATCAGGATTGCGGCACCCTTGCCTTCACTGCCGAGAAGGTTCTCAACCGGGACTTTGCAGTTGTCTAACACGATTTCACTGGTATCAGAGCCGCGCATACCGAGCTTGTCGAGTTTTTGTGCTGTGCTGATACCCGGCCGGTCACACTCGACGATGAATGCACTCAGCTTTTTTCGCGATCCTTCCTCTGTATTTGTGCCCACGTAAATAATAGTTACGTCGGCCTCCGGTGCGTTCGTAATCCACATCTTATTGCCATTCAGGATGTAGTCCTCGCCGTCCCTTTTTGCCCGTGAACTCATCGCCATAACATCGGACCCTGCACCAGGCTCACTCATTGCAAGCGCCCCGACATGCTCGCCAGACATCAGTTTCGGCAAATACTTTTCTTTTTGTTCCTGAGTACCCCAGCGACGCAGCTGATTCACGCACAGGTTTGAGTGCGCACCATAGGAAAGACCGATCGATGCCGATGCGCGGCTGATTTCTTCCATGGCAACCACGTGGGCAAGATAGCTGAGTCCTGAACCACCGAATTCTTCCTCGACTGTTATGCCGAGCAATCCAAGGTCGCCCAGTTCCGGCCAAAGGTCACGCGGGAATTTATTCGATGCATCGATGTCCGACGCGCGCGGTGCAATACGATCGTTCGCGAAGCCCCTGACGGACTCGCGCAGCATATCGATGTCCTCTCCCAGATCAAAATCGAAATCAAACATGAAAAGTATCCTGTACCGGTCGCTCAAAAGTAACCGTGATTGTCCCTGAGAATGCCGCTGCCAGGAATACCATTAGGCAGGTATAACTGACTTAATGTGTTGTTTTTATTAAATAATCTAGCGTTTATTAAATTCGGCCGAGATCGTCAATGAGCATCGAGAATAGCTCGTATTGCGAGCTGATGCCAAGCTTGCTGAACATGTTTCGCTTGTGAACCATCACAGTACCCGGTGCGATTTTCAGCTCCCGGGCAATGGACTTCGACGAATACCCGCGCAGCAACAGCTGGCTGATTTGTCGCTCGCGGGCGGTTAACACCGACTCGCCGAATTTGTCGAAACACTGTGTCAGCCGTTTGTGAACATCGTCGTCGCCATCCCTGGTCTTGCTTCTGGATGTCCACGCATCCCAGATCCTGCGAATGCTTGCCTGCACGATCGGTTCAATCAATTCGAGACGCTGCAACTCCGCCTTGCTGAACATGCGACTGCGCCGGCCGACGACAAGAGCGACCGTGGTCTTCGTGGAGATGGGCGTCAGATAGTCCATTTCATCGAGCAAATGAGTACGTTCGCAGTACTGATGGTAATACTCGCTGGAGCGAAACCTATCAGGCAACTCATCGCGGAATCGACACAAGCTGGGTTTGCTGGGCCGGATGGCGAGCTGGTACAAAGGGTCAAGAAGATAAGGCCCGGCAAGATACCTTTCCAGATAATGTTTTCGCCCGGCCGGTTCAAGGGTGTGATGCAGAACATCAGGTCGCGCATCCTTGTGAAATGCGATCAGGCAAGTACCCTCGTGCGTAACAACGGAATCGATAGCCGCGATGAGGCCGGAGGCGATCATCTTGCCGTTATCCATACCGATGATATCGGCTATTGCCTGATGCCATTTTGCCGATTCGAATTTGCTACGCATTCGTTTGTGCCCCGGTCTTTCCCGTTGATATCAGTCTGGATGATAAAGTACTGCTACCGCAGCACTACCCTTCAGCTTCAAGCTCATCCCAGGTATCGAGTGCCCATTGTCGTATTTGCAGTGCTTCCTGCCAACGATCCGATAACTCACGCCGATTGCGATCAGTAATCGCGTATGGCGGCGGTCCCAACTCACAAAGAAATACCAATGTAGCATCATCGGCATTGCGCTGGCGCCATGAGCGCATGCCCAGTTTCCACCAGTGCCGAAAAATTGCCACCCACTCCTGGTGCTGCGGAAATTCGATCTGGATCTGCACCTGCTCGCGATTTGCCAC
>PVMK01117200.1_pt1 | contig 28168 bp, 30 predicted proteins | sample 1853481 | NCBI WGS metagenome assembly PVMK01 (sample SAMN08533507, study PRJNA380276) | Marine sediment metagenome, whole genome shotgun sequencing project. | reverse complement strand
CTTTAAAAAACTCTTGGGTAAACGGGTACTTTTTGAGGTAGGCCCGCAGCACCTGGATCGCATCCAGGCCGGGGTTTAGCACCCGGATCCTGCCGGTCATCTGAAGGCCTCTGATCTCCTTCCAGGTTGAAGCCGCGGCATGCATCGAAGCAGATGCGCGGCCGCTTTGAAGGGCCTCTGTTATGTGTCTCGAATCCGGGCTGGACAAAAAATAAAAGGACGACTTTAAAAAGACATAATAGACCGGGGCCGCCCAGGCCGTGTTGCCTTCGGCGGTAGCCAGGGTCAGGGTGTTTTGCTCGGCCACCAGCTGCCGTGCCATCTTGGTCAGCTCCCGGCTGGTTGGCGCTTTTTCCGGATCGTCTGTTTTTGTCATAATGCGCTGAAGGGTTGTTTATGGATTTGCAATTAGCCGTTCAGGGATTCTATAGCTCATGTTATTGTCGTCGTACTCGTCCTTCGTCCTCGGCAAAGTACCGATATTCGAGGACGATTACGAAAAGATTGAACCACAATCACAATACCAGAAAGTGAGTTCCGATACAACTGCGCCGGAAGTATTTGATCCAACCTAATTGGATTGACATCGCAGGGGTAATAGGACTAAACAAATGCACCGGTAATAACAGACCCGGCAAATCAAGTTACACTTATAACCCGATAACTGCAATTGAAAACAAGATTAAAATTTCTTTTTCTGGAGCCATTTTTTGGCGGCTCACATCGTGAATTCGTCGAGGGTCTGATTGCGCATTCAAAGCACGACATCGATCTTTTGACGCTTCCTGCCCGGTTCTGGAAGTGGCGCATGCGGGGGGGCGGCTCTTTATTTTATCAAAAAGGTCCCTGCGCTTAAAAGCTACGATGGCTTGATTACAACCGACCTGATGAGTCTGTCTGATTTCAAGGCGCTGTCAAAAGGCGCCTGTCCCCCGGCGCTGGTTTATTTTCACGAGAATCAGCTTACCTATCCTCTGGCCCCCGGCGAGCACACCGACTATCAATTCGGCTTTACGGATATAACCACCGCCCTGGCAGCGGACAGGATTATTTTCAATTCCCGGAACCATCGCCATGCATTTTTTGAGGGTCTTCCGGGATTCTTAAAAATGATGCCCGAATACCGGCCCCATTGGGTGGTGGATGAGATCCGCGCCAAGGCCGGTGTCCTGTATCCGGGATGCCGTTTTCCGGCCGAGGATTCAGCCCCCCAAAGGATATCGCCGGAATTGCCTCCCCTGATAATCTGGAATCATCGCTGGGAGTTTGACAAAAATCCGGAAGCATTTTTTGACGCACTGGATGCGGTGCTGGAAAACGGAGCGGAATTTCGCCTGGCGCTACTGGGCGAGAACTTTCAGGCCGTGCCCCAAGCCTTTATTCGAGCCCGCAGCCGGTACGGCCGCAGGATCTTGCAGTACGGGTACGTTAAATCAAGGCAAGAATATATTAAATGGCTGCAGCGGGGTTCCATCGTTATCAGTACTGCCGCGCAGGAGAACTTCGGAATTTCAGTGGTTGAGGCGATTCGCTGCGGCTGTATGCCCCTTTTACCGGCCGGGCTGGCTTATCCTGAGATTATACCGGATGATTTCCACTCCCGGGTGTTGTACCGCGATAAAAAGGATCTGGCCCAAAAACTCTCCCGCTTAATCCAGGATTATCCGGAATTACAGGATATTCGCAGCAGGCTTTCTCAGGCCATGGGTCGATTTGCCTGGCAGAATCTTATTGACCGGTACGATGAGGAACTTGAAAAACTTGCGTCTTAATGTTGTCGATGTGCCGCATGTGATTGTCGAAGTGCACATCGATAAAACTCAGGGTTTCGGCCATGTCCAGCGGACCGGCGAAAGGGTGACGATATACCGGATCGCCCGCTTTTTCAGAATTAATTCCAATTTTTTATTTTTCCAGGGCCGTGAACCCCGAGCGCGCCACTTCGATGATTTTTTCCCGTCCGATTTCCGCTATAAAATTATCTATCATCCGGGAGGTGCCTGCTACCTGGGCGACTATCACCTCATGATTCTGGCGATCGAGAATTTCAAAGTTATAGTTGTGGCCCAGTCGATCCAGGTGGGCACCGCCGGCCTCAAATTTGACAATCGCCACCTCTCGCCAGAAGCTATGGTCGATGTCAAGCTCCTTGGCCGAGATCACCTCGGTTAATTTTTCAATCTGCTTGATCAGCTGAAGGGCTTTGTCGTCGCTGTCTTCGCGCAGGGTCAGGGTCATTCGGGTGATGCCGGGCTGCTGGGTGGCGCAGGCGGTAATCGTGTCGACATTTATCATTTTTCTGCGAATCAGCATGGAGATTTTGTTGAGCACCCCCGAACGGTCCAGCATAAAAGCCAGAATGGCGCGCCGTTTTGTCTGTACTGTGGTCATTATCAGGTCCTCCTGGATACGATCATATCGCCAAGACCGCCGCCGGCCGGCACCATCGGCAATATAATTTCACTGGGGTCACACAAGAACTCCACCATAAAGGCACCTGGGTGCTCGGCCGCCGTTTTTAACGCAGGTTCTATCTGATCCAACGCGGCAACCTTTAAATAGGGGATGCCGTAAGCGCCGGCAATGGCCCCGAAATCAGGATTTTTCATGGGGGTCCCGGCGTAGCGTCCGTCGTAAAACAGGGTTTGCCACTGGCGGACCATCCCCAGGTAGCCGTTGTTCATCAAAAGAATTTTGACATCAACCTTGTGCTCCATGATGGCGCCCAGTTCCTGGATATTCATTTGAAAGCCGCCGTCACCGCTGATGGACCACACCCGCTCGTCCGGCCGGGCCAATTTTACACCGACCGCCATGGGCAGGGAGCAGCCCATGGTTCCGGCTCCGCCGGAAGTAAACCAGCTGTTGGGGGTTTGAAAATTGTAAAAGCGGGCCAGGATCATCTGGTGCTGCCCCACATCGGAAACAATGATATCTTTTCCTTGCGTGATGTCGGACAGTCTGGTAACGATGGTTTTCATCAACAGCTCGCCTTCCTTGCCGATGCCGGTGTCGATTTCATTTTGGGTGGCTTCCTTAATCTCGGAGCGATAGACGTCTATCTGCTCAAACCAGATACGACGGGGCTTTGAAATTAACTCATGATCGTTGGCCATAATTTTGATAGCCTCGCCGGTGTCGGCGTTGATGGAAACGGTTGTTTTGACGTTTTTATCGATTTCGGAAGGATCGATTTCGACATGGATGACCTTGGCATCGCCGCCGAAAAGCGCCAGGTTTCCCGTCACGCGATCGTCAAAGCGCATCCCGAAGGAGATAATCAGATCGGTGTTCAGCAGGGTACGATTGGCTTGCACCGTGCCGTGCATTCCCACCATGCCGAGGCTCAGGGGATGATCGACGGGAATCGCTGATAGCCCGTGGAGGGTAAAGGCGATGGGGATGTGCGCTTTTTCGGCCAATTTTTTAAGATTCCGGCCGGCATTGCTGGTAATCACCCCGTGTCCGCAGAGGATGATCGGCCGCTCACTTTTGTTGATCAGTGACACGGCTTGTTTGAGCTTGTAACGATCCGGAGTGGGTGAGTAAAAAAAGCCCGGCAGTTCCGGTTCATAGGCCGCGGGATTAAACTGGTAGCTGCCGTCTGTTTCCTGAAGCTGAATGTCTTTGGGGATGTCGACGACCACCGGCCCGCCCCGACCGGTTAAGGCGACATACATGGCCTCATGGATGGTCTCTTCGATTTTATCCACGGACAGGGGCATGTAGGTCTGCTTGGTAATCGGCATCATGACGCCGACCACGTCGCTTTCCTGAAAGGCATCGGTGGCAATCACTCCGGTGGCAACCTGGCCGGTAATGGCCAGAAGCGGAACAGAATCCATAACGGCGTCGGCTATGGCCGTAACCAGATTCATGGCGCCGGGGCCCGATGTCGCCATGCAGACACCGGTTCGCGGATGGGAGGTGCCCACCGATGCCCGCGAAATTCCCTGGGCCATGAAGGCCGCCCCCTGCTCGTGGCGCGACATGATGAATTCGAAGTATTTTTGTTTTTCCATTTCGTCAAAGATCGGCATGATGGCCCCGCCGGTATAGCCGAATATGTATTTGACGCCTTTATCTTTGAGGGCCTTGAGGACCAGTTCTGTGCCTTTCATGGTTAAGGTTTCCTTCCTGATAAGCTTGAGGGTGCAACACAATCCCAACCCGGATAAACCGGAATTGAAGATTGACGATTGAATATTCAATAGTCAATAGTCAATTCTCCGCCTCAGGCCGATGGTATATCCGATCCAGACAATAAGAACCAATATAACCACGAATTGATTTTGTACAATCGGATTGAATCACTTGACTTAACCCGGCATCATTGCCATATTTGCTCATAGCTCATAGTCTAAAGGATTGAAATCATTTTACTATGAGCTATGAACTCTAGGCCGTGAGCTTTGGATTGCCTTGATGCATATATTAATCCGTTTAGATTAGACATGTAACCCGGCTTTGTGGGGCCCTTGAACGTAATCTACTATTTTTGAGATAGCTTCTAAAATTGTCAAAACTCTTTTATAAACTTCAAAGCGGAAGAGAAGTAATTATGGGGAAAACCCTGTTCGAAAAAATCTGGACCAAACATGTGGTGCGAGACCTGCCCGATGGTTCGTCGCTGCTGTATATCGACCGTCATCTTGTTCATGAGGTGACCAGCCCCCAGGCCTTCGAAGGATTGCGACTGGCGGGAAGAAAAATCCGCGCTCCCCAGCTGGCTTACGCCACCATGGATCACAACGTTTCCACTACCGAAGATCGCCTGGATATCGAGGACCCGATTTCCCGCGACCAGGTGGAGGCCTTAAAGAAGAACTGCGAAGATTTCGGGGTCAAACTTTTTGGCCTGGGAGATGAGCACCAGGGCATCGTGCATGTCATCGGATCGGAGCTGGGGATCACGCTGCCGGGGCTCACCATTGTCTGCGGGGATTCACATACCTCAACCCACGGTGCCTTCGGCGCGCTGGCTTTTGGAATCGGGACTTCAGAGGTGGAGCACGTTCTGGTGACCCAGACCCTGGTGCAGCAAAAACCGCGTACGTACAAGGTTGAGTTCGACGGTCGGCTGGCGCCCCATGTTTTTTCCAAAGATATGGTTATGAAACTGATCGGTACCATCGGCACGGCCGGTGGTGCCGGCCACGTTTTGGAATTCTGCGGTGAAGCCGTGCGTTCACTCAGCATGGAAGCCCGCATGACCATTTGCAACATGAGCATAGAGGCCGGTGCCCGGGCCGGAATGATTGCCCCGGATGAAACAACCTTTGAATATATTACCCGTCAGGAGCGTCCCTATGCGCCCCAAGGCCGAGATCTGGAACGCGCCAGAGCCTTCTGGCAGACCCTTCCAAGCGATGCGGATGCCGAGTTTGACCAGTCCCTGACGATTGATGCCGGCAGTATTGTGCCCCAGGTAACCTGGGGCACCAATCCCGGTATGGTGATGGGCATCGACCAGCGTGTTCCCGCACCGGATTCCGTTGCGGGCTACAGCCGGACGGATGTCGAAAACGCCCTGGCCTATATGGGGCTCGAACCCGGGGTAAAATTGACCGATGTCGACGTGGATGTAGTGTTTATCGGCAGCTGCACCAATTCTCGGATTGAAGATTTACGCCGGGCGGCAGCTATTCTGGACGGCCGCAAAAAGGCCGACCACGTTCAGCTGCTGGTGGTTCCGGGCTCTCACCAGGTCCGCCTGCAGGCCCAAGCCGAAGGATTGGACCGGATATTCAAAGCGGCCGGCGCAGAATGGCGCTATGCCGGATGCAGCATGTGCCTGGGGATGAACCCCGACCAGCTGCGGCCGCAGCAGCGCTGTGCCTCGACATCCAACCGAAATTTTGAAGGGCCGGCAGGGAAAAGGCGGGCGCACCCACCTGGTGAATCCGGAGATGGCGGCGGCCGCCGCCGTGGCCGGCAAATTCGTGGATATCCGCCAGTGGGTGGATAGGTGATGACAGGGGTTATTTATGTTTGGTTAATACCATAGCCCGGATAAATCGGAAAAAACAATAAACAAATCACAAATTACAAATAATATCCAATGACCAAAAATCCAAATCTCAAACAAAGGGTATGATAGTGAATACACTCATTACCAAATCTATCGATTCGGCAATGCTATCACAAATTTACTTACTCAGGAGTTGAACAGGCAAATAAGTTGATCTAACACCTATGTATAAGTTACCGCATTTGCGAATTGGAGTAATTAGTTTCGGTCATTGATATTTCGAGTTTATTTGAAATTTGGTGCTTGTGTTTTGTTTTTTTGCCATAAAAGGCAGATATATAATTTCTAAGATACTAAATAATCATAAACAAAAAGGAAGACAATTGAAAACCTTCACCACCCACACCGGCATTGTTGCCACGCTCAACCGGGCCAATGTGGACACCGATGCCATCATTCCCAAACAGTTTTTAAAATCAATTAAGCGCACCGGATACGGGCCAAATGCTTTTTTTGACTGGCGTTATACCGCCAGCGGCGAGTCCGATACGGAATTCGAGCTCAATCAGCCGCGGTTTGAGGGCCGCTCCATACTGGTGACCCGCAATAATTTCGGCTGCGGCTCCAGCCGGGAGCATGCCGTCTGGGCCCTGGTTCAGGACGGTTACCGGGTGATTATAGCCCCCTGGAAAGAGGCGGGAGGTCAGCACCTGCCGGCGTTTGCCGATATATTCAGAATCAATGCCACCAAAAACGGATTGCTGGTGATTGAATTGTCGGAAAATGAAGTCGATGCCATCTTTAAATGGGTCGATGAGCACACCGGATTGCAGGCGGTGGTGGACCTGGAAAAACAGCAGGTTGTGTTTCAGGGGACCCCCCCGATGGTGTTCAATTTCGACCTTGAGCCCGGGGCCAAGGAACAGCTGATAAAAGGTCTGGATGATATCGATCAGACCCTGCAGTATGAATCAGACATCACCCGCTTCGAAAAAGAATATGATCTCTACGCGCTGTAACCGGATGCTTCTAATTATTCGTCGGTGACGCAACCCTCCGAAGCGGATTTGACATTTTTGATATACTTGTACAGTGTTCCACGGGTGGCCTTGAAGGGCGGTGGGATCCAGCTTTTGCGCCGGGCCGTCAGTTCTTCATCGCTCAGCGCAACACTGAGGGTGTTTTCTGCCACATCGATGGTAATTTGATCTCCGTTGACTACCAGTGCCAGGGGGCCGCCCGCCTGGGCTTCGGGGGTGATATGGCCGACAATAAAGCCGTGGGATCCGCCCGAGAAACGGCCGTCGGTGAGCAGGGCCACATCTTTTCCAAGACCGGCCCCCACAATGGCCGAGGTGGGGGTGAGCATTTCCGGCATGCCGGGACCTCCCTGGGGTCCTTCGTAGCGAATGATAATCACATCACCTTTCTTAATCTGATTGTTTTGCAGGGCTTCCAGCATCTGTTCCTCTGAATCGAAGACATTGGCCGGACCGGTAAAAGAAAGGCCTTCTTTGCCCGTGATCTTACCCACCGCCCCTTCCGGCGCCAGGTTGCCCCGCAGGATTTGAATGTGCCCGTTTTTATGTACCGGCTTATCCAGCGGGCTGATGATCTTCTGGCCTTCGGCCAGCGGCGGAGCGTCTCTGAGGTTATCGCCCAGGGTTTGGCCGGTGACCGTCAGACAGTCCCTCGTGCAGCATTCCCGCTTCGAGCAGATATTTCATCAGGGCCGGAATGCCGCCGACTGCGTCCAAATCTTCCTGGACATAGGTACCGCTTGGTTTCATATCGGCCAGCAGCGGGGTCCGGTCGCTGATGTGCTGGAAGTCATCGATGGTCAGGGGGACATCCACGGCCCGCGCCATGGCGATCAGATGCAGCACGGCGTTGGTCGATCCGCCCAGGGTTGTCAGGACCACCATGGCGTTTTCAAAGGCCTTGCGGGTCATGATATCCCGTGGCTTGATATCGGCTTCCAGCAGATGCCGGATGGCGGAACCCACTTGGACGCATTCGGCCAGTTTCTCGGAGGACTCGGCCGGCCGGCTGGCGCTGAAAGGCAGCGACATGCCCATGGCTTCAATGGCCGATGCCATTGTATTGGCGGTATACATGCCGCTGCAGGCGCCGGCGCCCGGACAGCTGTTTTTGACAATAGCCTGGCGGCGCTGCTCGTCAATGGTGCCTGCAATATACTCGCCGTAACTCTGGAAGGCCGAAACAATGTCCAGTTTTACATCATCCAGATGACCGGCGCGAATGGTGCCGCCGTAAACCATCAGCGACGGCCGGTTGATGCGGGCCATGGCTATCAGGCACCCGGGCATGTTTTTGTCGCAACCCGGCAGTGAAATGTTGGCATCGTACCATTGGGCGCGCATGACCGTTTCGATGGAGTCGGCAATCAGATCCCGTGACTGCAGAGAATAGCTCATTCCTTCGGTTCCCATGGATATGCCGTCACTGACCCCGATCGTATTAAAGCGCAGCCCCACCAGCCCCGCCGCCTCAACGCCTTCTTTGACTTTGGCGGCCAGATGGTTCAAATGCATGTTGCAGGTATTGCCTTCGAACCACATGCTGCTGATCCCCACCTGGGCTTTGCCCATATCCTCGTCGGTCAACCCGGCACCATAAAGCATGGCCTGCGATGCTCCCTGTGACTTGGGGCCGGTGACACGTGAGCTGTATTTATTTAATTTTTGTGCCATAGGGACTCCTCATTTAATAGTAATGGATATCTCAGTACAGTTGTGTGCATGATTGAGAAAATTCGACACGACTGAGCTCGTCGCAGGCCAAGCACCAATTCAATGTCATTAACTTAATGTCAATTTTTCGTGGGAGTGGCTTTCCAGCCACGAAAAGAAGTCACTCTAAAACTATAATCGTTTAATCGCGGCTGAAAAGCCGCTTCCACAGAGATTATACCAATCCTTAAGTTAATGATATGTTCGTAAAATAAGCCATAAACAACTTAAAGCAAATAAAAAAGCCTGGAACTTATTTACGCTTGTATGAATTCTACAGCATTTCTTCGACAAGCAACTGCCATTCCTCTTCCAGCGGTATGTCCGGACGCATTCTGCCGGCACGGGAATACCAGTAGTCGGCGTTCCACAAAACCCCTTCCTCCCGGTGGAGGTAGGCGTGCACAGCGCTGCCTTGCGTGGTCGTAATCTCCTGGGCGATAGCGTGGGCAGTGTCCCAGTCCCCCTTTTTATCCCACCACAGAGATCGAAGCGTGTCGGATAGTTCTGAAGATGGCTGTGCGTTCTTTATGCTTGCGAGGTATTCGTCATAGGTCATGGCGCCTCCTAAACAGAATATTGGGTTTCTATTTCATCTCGTTGAAAAATATCACAATCCGTGAGATAAACCAAATAAGACAATATTATAGGTGTCAGGTTTCGGGTGTCAGGGAGTTGAGGTGCTAAATCCTGAAACCTCAAGCCTTTATCTTACAACATGTTGTCAGAAAAAACCCGATAAGAGCCTAAGCTGGGTAGAATCAGGGAGATAGCGTGAAATCAAAATATTTTTACGGTTACAATATTGTGGCCGCCGGTTTCGGCATTCAAGCGGTCAGTATTGGCGCCTTGTTTGCTTACGGGGTATTTTTCAGGGAATTTCAGGCCGAATTCGGCTGGTCCCGGACGACGATAGCGGGAGCCTCGTCGCTGGCCTTTTTTGTCATGGGAGCCGTCGGCATTCTGGCCGGCCGGCTTAATGACCGGATCGGTCCCCAAAATTCTTATCACGGTGGCCGGAGCCTCGCTGGGGATCGGCTACCTGCTGCTGTCCTACATCCAACTGCCCTGGCAGCTCTATCTGCTTTACGGATTGGTGGTCGGTATCGGCTACAGCACCCATGACGTCATCACCCTGTCCACGGTAGCACGCTGGTTTGTCAAACGCCGCGGCATGATGTCGGGCATCGTCAAGGTGGGTACCGGCTGCGGCCAGCTTTTCGTGCCTTTGATAGCCACAGCCCTGATTGCCGCCTTTGGCTGGCGATACGCCTGCTTTATTATTGGTGCGGCCGCCCTGGTGGCGCTCGTGGCCGTGGCCCAGGTGATGCGCCGCGATCCGCAGAGCGTGGGTATGCTCCCGGATGGCGGCAACGGCGAGCCCGCCGCAACGGCGATCGCCGCCGGGGAGGGCGGTCTGTCGCTGAGTGAGGCCTGCCGGACGAGACAGTTTTGGACCTTGTGTGCTGCCGAATTCATGGTTTTCTTTTGCTTGCTGACCATTGTTGTGCATATCGTGCCCCACGCCCGAGATCTTGGCCTGCCCCCGGCCATTGCAGCGGGTGTACTTTCGACCATTGGCGGTGTGAGTATGCTGGGCCGGTTTACCATGGGCACGGTGAACGACGGAATCGGGGGCAAGCGCTCACTGATTATCTGCTTTGTCATCCTGCTGTGCGGGCTTATCTGGCTGCAGGTATCCCATGCGGCGTGGATGCTGTTTCTTTTTGCCACCGTTTACGGCTTTGCCCACGGCGGATTGTTTACGGTAATGTCGCCGATGGTGGCCGAGCTTTTCGGCATCGGATCACACGGGCTGCTGTTCGGTATCGTCTTGTTCAGCGGGACACTGGGGGGTGCGCTCGGCCCGCTGATGGCCGGACGCCTATTCGATATAACCGGAAGCTACCGGCTGGCCTTTCTCATCCTGACCGTATTGGCCGTGATCGGCTTTATCCTGATCACCACGCTGCGGCCGCCGGGAAAAGATGCCCGAGGTAACTAACCCGGATCCGCCGGAGGCGGAGAATTGAAGATTGAAGATTGAAGATTGAAGATTTGTGGGTGTCGCTGCGCTCCGTCCTTTTTATAATCGATCGTTCGACCCAGAGGCTCTCGACGGGAAGAATACCACGCCCGCCATGCGAGCCTCCATTCGGCCCGAACTCATGAACGTGAGCAAGGCGAGGCGGGCGGGCCTTAAATATTCAATCGTTACAAAATAGTGAAAATAGCCCAATTCAATATCCAATGACCAAAACATTCAACACGATTGTACCGTATCGCTGCCCAAATTTTTGTCCGCCGGTAATTATGCCATTTGGCACAAATGGCGGCGGATCATCCGTTTGGAATTTTGAATTTCGGTCATTGTGATTTGTTTGGAATTTGTGATTTGTTATTTGAAATTTATTAATTGCTGAAACCTGAACACCAACACCTGAAACCTTCAGTTTTTTACAACATGTTGTCAGATAAAAGCCTCTAAGGGCCTAATGTTGTGTCTCACAATTTTCCAATCTTCGAACCGGGGGCCGCTACGTATCAGTCATCAATTGATCAAAGACTTCCACGGAGACAGCCGGGCAGCTGGTAAAAGAAATCCCGGTCAATCTCTTCAAGGCCACAGAAGCTTTAATCGCGTCCTCAACTCCGGGCAATGAAACGCAGAACAGCAGATCGTATTCACCGAGCAGGGCGTGCATGGCGATCATGTTTCCGCCCAGCTTTTTGATTTCAGCGACTGCCTGCTGGGTTCTTTCGATGCTGACTTCCTTGATTGCTTCAGAGGTGTATTTGCCGAACATAAAAAATGTTGCCATTGGTCTGCCTCCTTCTTTTCAGCCCTTCGACTCCGCTCAGGGCCGTGAGCCTGTTGAAAATCCCGAGCTTGTCGAGGTGGTCGAACGGCCGTTTTGATACTCGTCACAGATATCGAACTTAGTTCGGATCGCTTCTTCAAACTGCTACGCTTGCTTCGTCATCTTTTTTCTCATTCAACATTCGATGTTGGACGTTCGATGTTCGATGTTCATCCTTTCGGTGTTCGATGTTCATCTTTTAAAACAATCCTGTACGACGTAAATGTAACCTGCGAATGTTTACAAAACAGCTTAGCGCTTATGGGGGTAGGGTGTCCCATAGCTGTTAACCGACACCCGGTCATAAGCCAGGGCGTCTCTGGGATGAGGTGCCTTGCTCTCATCCGGATAGCCGATGGCGATGATGGACAGCACCCTGACATGCGCCGGCAGGCCTAATACATCTGCAATATAGGCCTCGGCACTTTGGGTATCATCGTGCTGCCTTTCTCTGATCTGGATCCAACAGCTTCCAAGATTAAGAGATGCGGCCGCCAGGTGGATATAAATAGATGCGATCGATGAGTTTTCGATCCATATGTCACTTATCTGCGGGTCTCCGCAAACAACGATTCCCAATGGTGCGTTTTTTAAGAAAGTTGCTCCGTGGGGTTTTGCCCGGGAGAGTTTTCCCAGTAATTCGGTATCGGTGACAACCACAAATTCCCAGGAATTGTTTCCCATAGAAGTCGGTGCCCGCAGCAACGCCTCCACCAGCAAGTCGATGGTTGTCTCTTCGACGGCTTTATCCTGATATTTTCGAATACTTCTTCGGTTTTGAATGAGTGGTAGAAACATGAAGTCCTCCCTGTTTGCCTGGCCTTTTAATTAGCATTCATGCGACGATATGCAGATGTTATCTGAAAGGCAGCCGGGTTTGTCAAGATATTAATATAAACGTCTCGGAATTTCTATAATATATTGAAATCATGTAGTTTTTAACAACACTGGTTTTATGCCGCCTACATCGAATGATGGAATGTTGGAATCATGGAATAATGGCCTGCCCTGGCTCGATTTACGGGGAACATTCTATTGTGACTACACTACTTCAGAAAAGGAAGTCTTTGGATTTTGGAAAACACCATTGTCTTTCACGATGGGCTTTGTTCATCCGGGTGGTGACCTGATACTTCCATTATTCCAATCGCACGACCTGGAGGCTCTCGACAGGTTGTGAGCGAGGCGAACTAAGTTCCCCATTCAAGACCGGACCTTGATATGCTATACTGTCAGGTAAAGCTTAAGGAGGTTTGACGCTTATGACTTGCATTGTCCAGAAATACGGCGGCAGCAGTGTGGCCGATGTGGATAAACTGCGCAAAACTGCCGGATTGATTGCCGGCCTCAAGGAGCAAAATTTTGATATTGCCGTCGTTGTCTCAGCCATGGGCAAGACCACCGACGAGCTTGTGCGGATGGCACTGGAAATAGCGTCCAAACCGCCGCGGCGTGAAATGGACATGCTGCTCTCCACCGGGGAGCGGATTACCATGTCGCTGCTGAGTATGGCCTTGCACGAACGGGGCTTCCGTGCGGTATCGCTGACCGGATCCCAGGCCGGTATCATCACCAACGACCGGCATAATGACGCCCAGGTAATTGAGGTTAGACCGTTTCGCGTGCAGGATGAGATGGCCAAGGGCAAGGTGGTGATCATCGGCGGCTTTCAAGGTGTCAGCTACAAGCGGGAAATTACCACCCTGGGACGCGGCGGCTCGGATACCACGGCGGTGGCTCTGGCGGCTGCTCTGGATGCGGAGCGCTGTGAAATTTATTCGGATGTGGACGGCATCTACTCCGCCGATCCATCCCTGGAGTCCCAAGCCCGGCATCTGCCGGAGCTGTCATATCCGGTCATGCAGGAAATGAGTACGGCCGGGGCCAAGGTGCTGCATTCACATGCCGTGCAGTTTGCCAAAGAAAAAAACATTGCCATTTACGCCCGCAGTGCCTTTGAACCGGGCAGGGAAACCGTTATCCGTCGAATTGCCCCCGGCACTATAATCGGGGTGCAGGCTGTCGTCAGCGAGAAGCAGATTGAGCGAATCCGATTGCATGGCCAAGATTCCCATACCTTTTTTAGGCAGGCCGCTGAATTTCTGGAAGACGAGCAGGTGCCGATCAAGGAAGTCAATGTGACCGGGATCACCGCCGCCGGCAGACATTCAAAGGCATCCTTTGTGGTGTCCACCCAAAACATCTATGGTTGGGAACAGATCAAAGCTGCCCTGAAGCATAAAATTGGCGACCGGATGGATATTGACACTGATCTGGCGGCCCTGTCGTTGATCGGTGAGGGATTGAACCGCAACAATCTGACCCTTCTGGAAACCCTTGATCTGCTGGCACAAAATAAGATACCCGTATCCGGCATCACAACCACTTCCTTTCGTATTTCCCTTCTCGTGCCGAGCCAACTAGTTGAAAAGAGTGTTCAGCTCTGCCACACCCGATGGGTGGCAGACAATAGTATTTGAGGCGGTAATCTTTATGTGTCCTCAAATTTTTTGACCATTCCCAGGTAGATGGCGGTAATAGCCATGATGACCCCTATCCAGTTGACCGGCGAGGTCTCCCGTTGAAATAACAGGACGTCCCAGACAAATGCCAGGCTGGGTTGAAGCAGGAGGATCAACCCGGCAAATGAGGCCCGGGTACGTGGAAGGGCATTGGATATGAGAATCCAGCCGATTGCCTGACTCATCAGACCGAGCAACAGCAGGGCCGCCCAGCTCTGGGTGTCGGGGATGATAAATGAATCCCCGCTGTAAACTGCCTCGATCCCCAGGAAAAATGCGGTCGCAAATGATACCAGCATCATGCCGTAAAAGGTAATGGTCTCGGTTTGACCGGATTGGAGTTTGCGGAGGGTCAGAAGATAGGCCGCATAGGCAACTGCTGTCGCCAGGCCGAGATAAACACCGGTTTTATATTGACTCCCCAGTTGGTTCCATTGAATCCCGACGACCAGAAAAAGGCCCAGGATTGCCGTGAGGATGGCAAAGAAAAATTTGGCACTGACCTTCTCACCCATGAACAACACGCCCAGGCCCGCCAGTAAGAACACCTGAAAGTTACCCAGGATAGTAGCCAATCCGGGACCGATATAGTGAATGCTTTTGTGCCAGAAAAAGAGGTCAAGGGATAGGAGGATTCCGCATAGAAAGCCGAGCAGTAAACGATACCATCCCTTCCAGGTGATTTCCTTTTTCCAGTAAGCGGCCGTCAAAAGAAACATGCCCCCGAATAAAACCCGATAAAAAGCGGATACGGTCGGTGGAACATGGGAAATTTTCACCCAGACCCCGGAGAAGCTGATCATGACGGCTCCGGCGATCAGGTGCAAGACGGCGGAATTTTTTTGCAGGGTTTTAAGGTTGTACGATAGCTGCGTTATGAGAGGATTTAAGATTTTATCGAGAACTGCCCACATACCTGCCTTTTTCGATAGCCATGTAAACTTGCGGTTGCATCTTTGGGGTGAATTTAGCGACGCTTCCTGGATTATTCATCCAGCAGGGGTGCTGATTTCACGGTCGTATCTTTTTTTGACGGAGTGTTGTCGTATGCATCGGACGGTATGCTATCCAACTGCTCCTGGTTTAAACTGGCCGCCAGCGGTGCATAGTAAATCGCCAGCTTGAACTCGTGGGTTGATTCTTTCATTTTTAACTTTATTTTTACATCGGCGTTTTTCCAGCGATGAACGGTCTGTCTGGTTTCAGGATAGTAGGTGGTTTTAGGCTTTCCATGTTTGATTGTAAACTGCCGTTCAAGCTGGGAGAATTGATCCGGAGAGCGCAGTTTAATGAATACGGCGAATAGCTGATCCCTGTAAAACCCGTAAAAAACGCCCGGTACCGGCTGATTGGCCGTCTGGTAGACCATGTTTGAATTGCCGTAATAAGCAGCCTGATTGGATTCATGGACCTTGGTAAGCTCATCGTATTCCGAGATGGAACTGCCCCATTTCATTCCATGGATTCCCTGCTGGATATCGCTGGCTGCCGCAGGTGTACCGAAACATAAAATAAGCCCAAGGATAGTTAAAATCCTGAAGTAATTCATAACAATCATCTCCTAAGTGTTAACGGTTCTAAACAGTCTTTGGTTTCAACCGATGACTGGTCATAATGCTGAACAGGAGTCCACTCGATCTTCTCACAAAAAATGGTCACAAAAAAATAGATGTCAATTGCTAAGAGATTTGGTTTTCGGTTCCGACATGTTAAAAGCTCCTTTTTAAGATTTAGTTCTTGCGATTTCTCTAATACACTAATGGAATAGAGTCAACGACCACTTGCGGAGTCCCGCCATGGCGGGATTTGTACGGCAAGAATCAAGTCTATAAAAACGGTTTTAAGAAACCCTCATTTAATACCCTCGCTTTCGGTTGATAGGCGGAAGTTACAGTTTGGGTGGGGATTATCGATCGGTGTTATAGTAGAGGTGATCGGCGGCCTGCTGATTGTTGCCTTTTATGATTTTCCAGACCAAAGCGGGGTTTTTAAACAGATACCAGTCTCCGAAGGTATCGAATTTTCGGCAGGAGGTGATGATGCGGGCGCGGGTGAGCGTTTTAAAACGCTTTCCTTTTCACACCTTCGGATCTTCTAATGAAAACTGCAGTTTGGCCGAACCGATCTCGATGATGGAAAGGTCGTCGATGATGGTCGGCTCCTTTACGGTGTCGCCATTGAGCTTAGGCTTGGCCAGACCGGTGATATGGGTCATGTAAAACCCCTCGGGTTTTTGGGTGATGGTGACCGCGGTTTGCCCGACCAGAAAGCCCTTGACGACCACGTCCGAGGAGGGATGTTTACCGATGGTTGAAATTTTTCGCTTGAGTTTAACACTGCCGAACCCGCCGGCTAAGTAGGTTATGACCCCGGCGGGTTGATCGTCATCCTTTTCCGGAAAGGACTTGGGTGTTTTCGGCAGACTTTCTCTGTCCATATTTTGATTCTGTTCCCTATCCCAGAACCTCACAACGTTGATACTTCTGGTGGGATTACTCTTGATCATCATATTGCGATGGCGCGAGGTATCCATGATGACGGTTTTATCCAGTTCCTCCAATTCGTCATCGAAAATCTGTTGGGTGCCGTACTGGTTATAAATGAGTTGATGATTTCCAACGCTGATAACGTCTCCATGTTTAAGCCAGTGGGATATAACGAGCCGCTCGTTGACAAAAGTACCGTTTTTGCTTTGCAGGTCAAGCAGCACAAACCGGTCCCCCACCGAGTCTATTTTGGCATGATGCCCGGATACCGACGGATCCTGAATGATAACGTCATTCATTTTCCGCCGTCCAATCGTCAGGGAGAAGCCATCTTGAAGTTGGTACTCTCCCAATAATTGATTTTTCATTTTAAGCGTTAAGATTGGCATTTTCCAGCGCTCTCCGAAATTTAGGTTCCACTCCAACCGAACAGTCCGAAACAACGTGCTGAATGATCTCCTGCTAAGTATATAATAGAAACCGATTTTCGTCAAGAATTCAGCATATTATGGCAGACGATAGTGTCTTGTCCCATAAATATAATAAAACCAATCCGAGTTTTGTAAATTACATAAAGGACACAACACTATTCACTGGAATGAAGCTGGGGAAACATCTTCACCTCGCTGAAGTATTCCACAATGAGGATCGCGATAATAATGACGGCCGCAACGACTAAGATAAAACCGGTAGCATCTCCACCGGCCGGAAGATCAGCCATTTTCCCGGAAATCAGCTTTAATTCATCATCAGACAGGCTGTCTATGCGGGCTTTGGCTTCGTGGGGGGTAATGCCCCGGGCCACAAGCAATTTTTGGATATCTTCACGGGAAACCAGGTCATGGAGATAGTCGCGGGTGATTTGATTGCGATCCGTCGCCAGCATAGTCTCTGTTCCGATCATGGCCGCCGAAGCAGATTGGTAATAAGCAGGAACCAGCAGAAATATGATGGCCAGAAAAATACTGGTCGGTTTGAGCGTTTTCGCCATAAAATTCATATACGATCCCTTTCGTGTTGCCCGATGGCAGTAGAATCTTGAAGTGGTTTCTAAAAAGGTCCTATCCAATTCCGTATCACGATTAATTCTATTGCGTCAATAATATAGCTTCTAAACAGCGCTCTGTCAGAAAGTGACCCGGCGTGTATGGTCGACGGCAATATACAGACATCATCCATTCCATTGAAGGCGGATGCGGTTTAGCCGGATTTATAAATTTCGCTGACAACATCCCTAAACCAGGGGGGTCTTTGGGATACAACGTAAAAAAGAACCACTGCGAGAATTGGGATGGGGATCACCATGTCAATGATGCCCAATATAATAAGGACAATCAGGGTTTTTGTTTTGATGCTCATATAATTGAATTTTCCCTTAGGATCGGTTTACAGTTAATTGAGTTTCAAAATTCTGCGAGCTTCTTCAGGTGTTGCTAATTCCCGGCCATACTCCCGCGCAATTCTCACAATCCGTTCCACGAACTCGGCATTGGTCCTGGCCGGAACCCCTCTGGAATAGTAAATAATCGAAACCCTAAGTTTTCCCTATAATATCGCCAAGCATTTCGAAAAGCGATCGAAAGGGCGGCATCAGGCACGCCCCGGCAAAGCGCTGGCGGGCCAGGTTGAGCACCTCCCGGGCGTTGGCAATGCCTTCAGCGACGGGATCTTCGGCCTGGCTCATCCGTTCTACGCACCTGCTTGGGCACGTTGATTCCGGCGACTTTCCGGTGCAGGAATTCGGCATGACGGGGTGAGCGCAAAGGCAGGATGCCCAGGATGATCGGAATGTCAATGTGCCGGGTGGCCGCAACCAGTTCGTCTGTGCCGGCTTCATCATAATACGGCTGGGTGACGACAAACTGGGCGCCGGCCTCTATCTTGCGCTGCAGCCGCCGGACGGGCTTTTCCAGTCCACGGGATTCCGGCCCCGGGTCGAGGACGACGCCGGCGTAAAGCCCGGCGTTGCGGGCCATGCCGACCAGCCCGAAAACATCCGCGTATCACGCACGTCCGTGGTGGTTGCCCGATCCCCCAGGGCAACAAAAGTCTCCCGTAGTTACCAGCACCGTTTCGATGCCCAGTGCCAGCGCCCCCACAGCATTCCCTGCAGGCTCAGGCGATTGTGATCGCGGGTGGTACAGTGAAGGATGGCCGGCCGGCCTGTCTGTTGCTGCAGGAGGGCACACAGCGCCATGGCGCTCATCCGCGGCTTGGCCACGGGATTGGTGGCCACGCTGAAGCCGTCGATGGGCAGTCCCTGCAGGGACTGCAGGGCAGTCAGAAGGGGTTCGGTGTCGGCACCTGCCGGAGGTACGACCTCGACTGTGATCATAAAGCGGTCTGATTTCAGGGGATGCATCGCACTCATCTACCGTCTGTTTCTGGCGGGTTGAAGGTACTGCTTGGATTTTGCAAGATTCAGGTATTGACTGCCTTCATTTATACACATTCCCCGGGATTGGTCAATACGATTGAGATTATGACAGGTTTCGGGAAATCCAGCTATATATTTTGATTGACAAGTAATTTCAAAATATTGTATATCATCTTAATTACTGGTTCTTTCATATTTGACTGCAAATTTGAATCGACACAGCCTATCCTACTGCCTTTGCAAGCTATCTCTGACCCTCTCAAAAACTTCTCCCTTGGGCTCGAAATCGACTGCTTATGAAACGTAATCCGATTCTTCAATGAGTGGCGCTCCAGACTCCCTGCTGATCACAACTTTAGTTACCATAAAATTTTAAATCCATAGAAAGAACCATTTCTAAAAAATACACCCTGCAAAATGAATCGTGTATATAGTAAATACCGTGATTCAGCCGGAATCAGTGTCCCTTTTCGCCGGCAACAGTTACCGCTGCGTGGATGCAGAATTTAACCGACTCAATGGGAAACAAGGAGGTAAAATGAAATATTACCATCGAACCGACATCTTTATTTGTGAAAGTTTGAAGGAGCAGGAGAAAATATATGGCAAAATTATAGATTATCTCCGTCTCAATGAAGAGGACAAAAATACCTGCAAAGTAATTGGCAAGAATGAAATTTTAGAAAAGATTAGAGATTCCAAATACAAAGAACTCAGATTCGCATGCATTACGAGGAAAACCAGTTCAATCATACCCTGTGAGCTGTTCAGCCGCGGGATACCGATGCTGTTTTTTAATCTTGGCAGTTCCGAACTTTTCGAGGAATTTAGAGCGATTAAATCATTGGACAAAGGCCATATCCAACGAATGATCTATGAGATCGATCATCTCCATGAGATCAGGGGGGCTATCAACTGGGTCCACACGTATTACTATCATCTTCGAGAACAGGATCGAAAAAATCTCTCTAGTAGTTATAACCGCATGGGACACGACACAGATCAGATTGAAAATTGTGTGGCAACAGAGGGAATTGTATAGGAGTCAATTATGGATTATCGAATCATTAAACAAGTTTTGAATATCGAAGACAAGTCGGTGGAAGAAAAACTCGTCATGATTGAGAAGATCACGGATCGTTTTGCGGCTATCGATAAATATGCGCGAGAGCTGGCGGAAGATAGAGGCCGACAAGTTACTATAGAAGACCGGTACCAGGCGGCCAGGCGAGTTGCCGATGAAATCGGTATCTCCTTAAAAAAGCGAGAAGCAGAAATAAAAAATTTGCTGCAAGCCGGCGCTGATCATATTATTGCCGATCAAACTGCCAGCGGCGGTTGGGGCAGGCGGCGGATGAAGCGCGTACCACATCGAATCCAAGATCTCATACCGAAGGACCACGAAGGTCCTGTACCGAGTGCCTGGGTTACCTGTGTGGCTGTTTCGACGCTTCAATCAGTCTACAATTTTTACCATCAATTACCGGAAATAGAAGAAGCTATTCGGAAGGGCTTAAACTGGCTTATCGATTCTCAAAATCCAAACGGTTCCTGGAATGATGTGGACCCCAAAATATGTGATAGCCCCATAAACATTATTCAAACAGGAATGGCTATAAGCGGTCTGGCCACGGGTGTGCAGAGTTTGCAGACCGATGCCCTGCAAGAAAGTATTCGTAAAGGGCTACATTATTTGTCTGAGGCGCAGAATCGCGCATCGGGGGGATGGGCGTCAATGCCCGAGATTCCTGAAAGTGAAACGGATTCGAAAGCAACTTCGATGGCCGTTATATCATGTCTATTAGCATCGAAGGTGCTGGGGATAAACTTCCCGCAGGATGACCGCTTTGCACGGGAGGGTGTTAAGTGGCTCATTGAGAATCAACTGGATGAAGGGGACTGGGGCTATGCAACGACGCCGGATTCTTTTTTATTCGGTGCCTATTACGGCATCGAGGCCCTGGAGTTTTATCGGATGCTGAATCAAGAGGGGTTATCAACCGATCCACAGTTCCATCAGGCCCTAACCCGGGCGCACCGGAAGGCCATTAACTGGTACATCACATCCAACCAGCTTGTAAGAGTCGAGGAAAAGTACGGCTGGGCCTGGGTAAACGGCGATAGAACCGGTGAGATAGCAAACACTGCTTCTGCCATAACCGTTTTACTGGATTGCGCCGAAGACGATTTTTCGTTCGTTATCCGCAAAGGCATAGATTATTTGCTGGCCCAACGCTACCCGAATATTTTTTGGGAGGGCGACACCGCATTGGTTTTGATGAGCCTTGTTCGTTACATTAACCCGGATAGTCGAATTCATAATTTATTACAATTAATCAGTTCCGCAAGATAAAGGAGGGACCAAATGATACTTGACGACAATCCAGCCATCAAAGATCTATTCGGGTTCTCCCGTTTCGTGGCGGCTTTAACAGCGGTTATCCATGAAATCGAGAGCACACCGTTTGTAATCGGTATTATCGGCCGCTGGGGGTGCGGAAAAACAACTTTGATGAAGCTAATTGAAATAGCCCTTCATGGTGAGTATAAGACAATATGGTTCAATCCCTGGAAGTATGACAACAAGGAAGCAATTTGGAATGCCTTCATACAGAGTATTTTAAACGACATGAAAATGGATCTGAAATCTCAAGAAGACGCCGGCACAAATGAATTAATTGAGCGCATCACCAGCATAGGAAAAAAACTAGCCTGGTATTCGTTCAAGGTCGGTGCCAACACGCTGACCGGCGGAATTCTCGGTAACGAATTCATGGATAGCCTGAAGGAAACATTCAAAAGCAATGAGGAACAATATGAGTTTGTCAACAAATTTGAATACACCTTTAGTCAGCTGATTCATGACTACTGTGGCGACCGCAAACTAATCATCTTCATAGATGATTTGGATCGGTGTATCCCGGAAAATGCGATAACGGTTCTCGAATCCATAAAACTCTTCCTGGACGGCTCAAATTGCGTATTTGTTCTGGGCCTTGAGAAAGAGATTGTTGAAAAAGGAATTCATTTTCGCTACAAGAAAGAAATAGATTTTTCCGGAAAAGACTACCTGGAAAAAATTATTCAGTTGCCGTTTACCATTCCATCCGTTTCCATCGATTTAATCAGGGACTATATCAAAAGCGGAAAGGCAACCCAAATTCTTCCCGATGAAAGAAAAGAAGAGTTTATTGATATTATCATTACCGGGACCGGTGGGAATCTGCGTAAAATTAAACGGTTCATAAATAATTTTTATTTACTGAAGCTGCTTTCCGGGCTTTCACCCAAGGATTGGATCGGGCACGGTCTTCTGGCCAAGATTCTCATTTTGCAAATGCGTTATCCCAAGCTGTATCGGAAATCAACCGTTCACCTCAGGTATTAGGAGCGATCACTGCGGCAATCGTAGAAAACAGGAAGATTGACCTCGGAAAATATTGCGAGATGAACAACGATGATTCGATTGCAAACTTAAGCAGGTTTCTTAAAAAAACAACCGGAATTGAAGATTTGCCAGACCGGATTAAACAGTTTATTACTCTGTCCGAGGTGACGAGAATTGATGATATTTCCTCGGAATACTCGTAAACTACTTCCTGAAATCGCTATTAGGGGACATCCCCTAAGTCTTAAATCTAAAGATCTGAACCCCTTTTTCATTGGGGTAAGCATGGGGGGGAATGATGATCATCAGACAGCTTGAAACCGGATACATGGACAATTTTTGTTACATCGTCGGCTGCGAAAACACCGGCAAAGCCCTGGTGATCGATCCCGGTCCGGATGTTGAGCGAATTGTGTCCTTGGCAGCCGATGAGAACCTTGACATCGTAACCATCGTCAACACCCACGGCCACGGCGACCACACCGCCGGCAATGCCCAATTGAAGTCCCTGACCGGGGCCAAAATTTTCATCCATGGTCTCGACGGCGATGGGTATTCCGGAGCGGATGTTTTGCTAAATGAGGAAGACACCCTGCAATTGGGTGAGATAACCTTTGATGTAATCCATACCCCCGGACACACCCCCGGCGGCATCTGTCTGCATGCCCAGGGCAACCTGTTTACGGGCGACACCCTGTTTGTGGGCGACAGCGGACGCACCGATCTGGCCGGCGGTGACCGTCCCATCCTGGGTAAATCCATCCGCCGCCTGATGGAACTGCCGGACGATACCGTCGTCTGGCCGGGCCATGATTATGGCCCCACCCCGTCATCGACCATCGGTTGGGAAAAACGCAACAACGTCAATGCAGTCGAATACGGGTATTTCGTGCAAAATTGATAAATGGGGGCGCCGCATTTAAGCCAAATCGATTTGTTCGACTTCCGGTTTCATCATTCCATGTCAAATTCTTTGAAATCAAACCAGTAGCCGGTTTTGCTCAGGTAATCCAGCTCGAATTGAACCGCCTTGATGTGATTGTTTTCAATTTCCAAAAACCGCTCAAACAGCGCCCGGCCTTCGGCCGGCAGCTCATTCACCATCTTTTGATAAAAATCACTGGTTTCGATCTCCATTTTTAACGCTTTGCTTAGCATTTGCTGTTTGATGCCCAGAAAATCCTTTGCCGCCAGTGATCTGACCTTATCAGCTTCTTTTTTAATGCTTTCCTGATCAGGAACGGCGGATGCTAGTTTTTCAGGTTCGATGGCTCCGGTCTTTTGAAATTGCTCGAGTTTGTGTTGCAGGTAGTCAATATGATGCTGTTCATCATTGCCTAAAGTTTCAAAGATCCGTTTGCCGACCTCGTCATTGACTGCTGCTGTGGCTTCCAGATAAATGTCACGAATCCTGATTTCATACTCAATAGCCGTTTTGATCGCTTCTTCGAGTGTCATAATATCCTCTCTATTTTTCTTCCATTCTGTATCGTCTATACAAATGTATCACCGGGGAACAATTTTTCAAAACTGGCGTAGTTTTCCACCAATCGTTCTCCAAGCATTGCGGCAAGCCGTTGGAAAAATATGAGTCCATTGGCGGGGTCTTTATTCAGGAGATTTTGGAGATCATCTCTGTGAAGTCTACGAACGGTCGTTTCCAGGACGCATTCTGCGGTTGAAGAATAAATATCTCGTTTCACCAGGCTCGACCACCCAAACGTCTCTCCAGGGCGGCTTACGATGTGAATAACATGACCGACCTCGCCCATTTTGAGGTGAACGCGGCCAATCAATAAAAGATAGGCATGATCCGCCGGATCTCCCTTTCGAAAGAGAATCTCTCCTTGCGCATGCTCTTCAATTACCGACATATCCGTGAGTGCCTTCACAAAATCTCTGCCAACGCCCCTGGTAAGTTCTACCTGTTGGATATACATGATTATTGCTCCTTTTTTTACTTACGGCCAGTTTTCTTTAACTTTCTTTCTCAGTTGACGCTTCAGAATTTTGCCGGCCGGACTTTTCGGCAGTTCACTGACGACCCGGAACTCCTTGGGGACCTTAAAGGCTGAAACACGGGATTTTAAAAAAGTCTTAAGCGCCTCCGGGTCGATCTTTTCACCCGGCCGGGCAACGATGAAAGCCGTTATTTTTTCGCCCCACTCAGGGTCGGGCAGCCCGATAATCGCACATTCTTCCACTTCCGGCCTGGCATACAGGACGTCTTCTACTTCTTTGGGATAAACGTTTTCCCCGCCCGTGATGATCATGTCCTTGAGCCGGTCCACAATGTATAAATAGCCGTCCGGATCGAACCGGCCGATATCTCCTGAACGAAACCAGCCATCCTCCCAGAAGGCGGCCCGGGTTCCTTCCGGATTGTTCAAGTAACCCGGCATGATATTCCGGCCCCGGACGCAGATTTCCCCCTCCAGGCCCTGCTCAAGTATATGACCTTCCTGATCTCTGACTTGAATTTCCACCCCGGGCGCGGCTGTCCCGACCGAACCGATAACATGGCGATAGTAATGATTATAGGTCACCACCGGTGCGGCCTCGGTCATTCCATAGCCTTCATAAATTGCCAGTCCGGTCTGCTCTTTCCACTGGCGGACGGTATCTGCGGCCATACTGGCCGCTGCTGAAAAGCAATAACGCACGTTTCCCAGTCTTTCCTTTAGACGATTGAGGCCAAGGAACCTGGTATAAATTGTCGGTACCGCGAACAGTTTGGTCACGCGGTCTCCTGCCAGCATCCACAGGATTTTGTCCATGTCAAAGGCCGGCAGCATCTCGAGGCAGCCGCCGCTCAAAATTGTGGCATTCATAATATGCATCTGGCCGAAGACGTGATTAAATGGCAGAAAACACAAGGCCCGGTCCTCGTGTGTGGAGCGCTCATTAAAGACCACGTTGTGGAGGGACGTATTGATGTTTTCATGACTGAGCCCAACGCCTTTGGGCGTACCCGTGGTTCCGCCGGTGTAAAGAATGGCCGCGATATCTCCCCGGTCTCTATCCCGTGCTTTGAATGACGCGGACCCGAGTTCGGCCAGCCGCTTCATATCCAGGTCGCCGCCGGGGCAGATGATCTTTTCCAGACCGCCGGAGGCCCTGAATCCCTCCAGGCTGTCCAGTTTTTCGGCTGAGGTGAAAATCATTCTGGGTTGGCAATGGTTGAGCAAGAGCGCAAGCTCGTCTTTACTCAGCTGGCTGGACAGGGTTACCGGAACGGCACCCGCCTTGAGTACACCGAAATAGAAGGCGATCCAATCACCGGAATTGGGGGCGTAAAGTCCGATGTGGTCACCGGGCTGAATCTCAAGGCCGATGAGGGCTGTGGCCACCCGGTTTGCTTTCCGGTTTAGCCGGGCATAGTCGATGACAGAGCCCCCTTCACTGATAACCGGTCGGTCCGGAAAGAAAAGAGCCGACCGTTCCAGATGGGTTGCAATGTTCAAATTCCGATCTCCTTTTTTATAGCGGTTGTCAAAAAAACGTTCCGTTTTTCGGACGTTTTTTTCTACAACCACTTATACCACCCTTCCGTGTTCTGGAACTTATTTTTTAAAAGCGGTATAATTCAATTATTTTATCAGCGGCCGGTAATTGCTTGATGCGGTACTCCAGTTTAAGGGCGTCGCTCCTGGTCATTTCTTGGCTGGTGCACACCAGTTCAACCGGTCGGCGTGATCTTGTATATTTGGCTCCCGTGCCCGAGTTGTGTTCTTTCAAGCGACTGTGCAGATCATTACTGATCCCGCAGTACAGGGAATGGTCGGAACACCGCACCAGATAGACGACCCAATTTTTGTGCGCATTTATATTGACCAATTTGAGCCTGCAGGAAAAAATACAAATTTTTATCGATTGGTGGTTCTGATACCCGATTTCTCGAATACATCGAGACAACTGTATCCCGCAGAATTTTTAGCATAGCGACCCGCTTTCGGTCAATAATCCTGAGCTGATTTGTAAAATACGCTCTTGGTTGTCACTGCGAAGTCTGCTATAGCGGTTGTCAAAAAAACGATCCGTTTTTGGAGCGTTTTTTCCACACCCCCTCCTATCGAAAAGCGGTATATAAGAGCATTCATGGAAAAATCGACACTCAGACTCCTGGGAGGATTCGCTGTTTTCGCCTCGGCTTTCTGTTTCTATTTCTCGACAGTTGTTATACGGTGGTCCCAGCAGGCCGAGGTGGCGATTGAACCCTCATATTTCGTTTTTGCCAGATTCCTGCTGGGGTTTCTGGTCGTCTGCGCCGTCATGGCCTACCGCCGCCAACCGCCGCGTCCCCGCAGCTATCACCTGCTGCTGGGAAGGACCCTGTTTAACTGTGTGGCGGTCTATTGTTTCTATATGGCCGTAAAATTTACCTCGGTTGCCGAGGCCAATATCCTGAACATGACCTATCCGGTCTTCGTGGCGCTGATCTCCTGGGCCTTGCTCAAACAGCAGCGCGATCCGGTTGCCCTGGCTATGGTAGCGGTGGCTTTTGCCGGCATATGGCTGATCCTGTCCCCCGCCAGGATCGACTTTAAGCCGGCCAATCTCTGGGGGCTGGCTTCAGGCCTGTCAGCCTCCTGCGCAATGACGTATTTAAATGTCAGCCGGCGTTACCACGACACCAATACAGTTCTTTTTTTCATGTTCGGTGTGGGTGCGCTGCTGATCTTTGCCGTCTTCCATGGGGACTTTTTCCGACCGGATTCACAGGAATTTTATTACCTGGGATTGTGCTCTGCCACCGGTGTTGCCGGGCAGTTTCTGTTGACCATTGGTTTTCGCTATGTCACCGCCGTGGATGGAAGCATCATTTCTTCGATGCGAATTTTGCTGGCCGCGCTGCTCGGCCCTTTTGTGGTCGGCGAACTTCCCTTAGACGCTACCGGATGGGTGGGAGCGATGCTCCTGTTCGGCGCCAATGCTTTGCTGGCAGTCCGTCGCGGTCTGCAGGAATAGATCCGAAAAAGCCGGATTTACAGTCGATTTAGCCGGGAATAAAAGGCTGATAGAATTGGGATACGGAATGGATATCACTACGTTTAACCTACTGTTTAAATTACGGATATATAGCAGCTATCATCTGCAATGCCCGGAAAACAGAGATTGAGCATATCTTAAATTTTTCTTGCCTCTGATAATTATAGCTTTGTTGGAGGTATCAACACTTTTGACAGGGTATTTTCATTGCAGATAAGGCAAGAAATCGGCACTTTTATTGGAATCATTTAAAACACAAGATATTGAGAATTAGATTTAAAAGAAATTTTGGGGAATCATGAAAGTGAAGACAGTTCTTTCTCAAATTTACTCACCCAACCATCGGCACCGCATTCATTGAAGCAATTTATAGCCGTCACTAGATTTTCACGCGCTTTTGATTTATCCCCCTTTTTCTTAAAAAACTTAGCGTAAGTAGCATGGTCATTAGCCAAATGCCATTTCAGACCATTTTTTTCGTCTGATTTGATAGCCTTCTTGATCCAATTTTCTGTTTCAGGATTTTCCGCCCCATTTAGATTTAATAAAATATTACCCATTATACCCATGCTCATGCCTTGCCATACCTTAAGTTTAATTTTACTATAAAGATCAAGTAGATTGTGAGTGATAATATCTTGGTCATTTCTCAGTATCTTCGCCATCGCTTCACATAGCATACTAAAATTGGTCATAGAAGGACTAAATTTGCCACGGTTAAGGTAAGAAACAGTTTTATTGAAACTTTCCTGGGAATTTGCAAAGTCGCCTTTATGGAAATAATATTGACCAAGAAAATTGGAGGCCTTCATGACTCCTTC
>PVMK01188972.1_pt2 | contig 28183 bp, 31 predicted proteins | sample 1853481 | NCBI WGS metagenome assembly PVMK01 (sample SAMN08533507, study PRJNA380276) | Marine sediment metagenome, whole genome shotgun sequencing project. | reverse complement strand
AATGCAGGTAATGGTTTAAGAAACATAGCCCGGTAATCTAAATTTCACGAAGTAAATCCCTGCTTCCGGAATGGAGAATAACGCATGAGCAGTCACACTAAATCGATCACATTAGTCGCTGTTGCATTGGCGGTATCTTTTCTGTCTTTAAACAGTAACGCCACAAACAGTGACTTGCCCAAGCCGCCCCCCCCAGAAATACGGCAAATACGGCACATCCGAGGCCCCCAAATACTTTGTGCCTCCTCCACCCTTTTCAGAAGACATCTTTCCCTGCTCGAACTGCCATGAGGATATGGACGTAAATCATAGAAGAAGGAAGTTGGAAGATGAGCATGTTGAAATTTCTGAAATGTTTAACCATGCCAGCGAGCAGCGCTGGTGTCTCGACTGCCATAATCCTGATAACCGAGATGTACTGCGGCTGGCCAATGGCGACCTTGTCTCCTTTGAGGAATCCTACAATCTTTGCGGCCAATGCCACGGCACGATTTTCAGGGACTGGAAAGCCGGTATCCACGGCAAACGAACCGGTGAGTGGAACGGCAGGAAGCAATACAGGCTATGCGTGCACTGTCACAATCCGCACAGCCCCAAATTCAAACCCTTAAAACCATTGCCGCCGCCCAACAACCCATTGGAAATAAAATACAGAAAACTTACGGATAAAGAAATTCCCAGGAATCCCCTGGGGAATATTCAATAAGAGAAACCAGCGATAAACTACCTGGCTGCAAAAAAATAAAAGCATATTACTGGATGCGTCTATGAAGAATAAAAAGGAAAACAAAAGCCTTCAAAAGCCATTAACACGCCGCAAGTTCCTCAAGGGAACAGCTGCCTCCGCTGCGACCCTGGCAATTCCGGTCGGGACTTCGGATGCCTCGATCTGGCAATCTTTTTTCCAGAAACATTTCCGGGAGATGAGTAAGGCAGAAATGGCGAAAGTTATCAAGCGTATGGAAAAAGAATATGGAGACAAATACAAAACCTCTTTTGACATCAAGACAACCGACGCCCTGCCCGATACACTGTTCGGCTACGGGCTGGATCTGTCACGCTGTATCGGCTGCAGGAGATGTGTCTATGCCTGCGTCCGGGAAAACAACCAGTCACGGGATCCGCAGATCCATTATATTTCGGTGCTTGAATTTGAGAAAGGCCATAAATGGGTCAGTGATCTCGAAGAAGCCGACAAGTACTACTACCCTGAAAAGGTGCCGGAAGATGGTCATTTTTACATGCCGGTCCAATGCCAGCAGTGCGAGAACCCACCCTGTGTAAAAGTATGCCCCACCAAGGCAACCTGGAAGGAACCGGACGGCATTGTTGTCATTGACTACAACTGGTGCATCGGCTGCCGCTTCTGCATGGCTGCCTGCCCATACGGCGCCAGGCGTTTCAACTGGGGAGAGCCGCAGATCGCCAAGGAAGAGTTAAACCCGAATACCCATTATCTCGGCAACCGGCCCCGCTATAAAGGGGTGGTTGAAAAATGCACCTTCTGTATCCAGAGGACGCGTGGTAACCCGGGCAAATATCCCGCCTGTGTCGAGATCTGTCCCGTCGGGGCAAGAAAGTTCGGCAATCTTTTGGATCCAAAGAGTGAGATACGTTATCTCATTGAAAACAAGAGGGTCTTCCGGTTGAAAGAAGACCTGAACACCTCACCAAAATTCTATTACTTTTTCGCCACCTGATAAACGCGTATTGGAGGGATGTTAAATATGCTACCGCTACCAATCAAAAACTTCTTAATCGTTCTCAAGCAGGTAACCGTAGGCAGCAAGTACTACTATGCCTGGCTGGGCTTTTTAGGACTGTTAATTTTTATCGGTGCCGTTTCTTATGGCAACCAGCTCCAAAAAGGACTCATTGTCACCGCCATGCGTGATCAGGTCTCGTGGGGGTTTTATATTGCAAACTTCACCTTTCTCGTAGGCGTGGCAGCGGCTGCCGTTCTCCTGATTATACCAGCCTATATCTACAACTTCAAACCGATCAAGGAGATAGTCCTGTTTGGCGAGTTGCTGGCAGTGGCGGCAATTGCCATGTGCATGATGTTCGTGACCATTGATATGGGCAGGGTTGACCGGTTATGGCATGTCATTCCCTTTATCGGCAAGATGAACTTTCCGTCTTCCCTGCTGGCCTGGGATATCATCGTGCTGAACGGCTACCTGGCGATTAACCTCTTTATCTCCTTTTATGCACTCTATAAAATGGCCCATAACCGAGAATACAGCCTAAAGATCATTTATCCGCTCATAATCCTTTCTATTCCATGGGCTGTCAGTATTCATACCGTTACAGCCTTCCTGTTCAACGGCCTGTCTGCCAGGCCTTTCTGGAACGCCTCCATCCTGGCACCACGTTTCCTGGCCGGGGCATTCTGTTCAGGACCGGCAGTGATGATAATCATCTTCCAGATTGTCCGAAAGGTTTCCAAGGTTGAGATTGACAACAAGGCAATTTTCAAAATTGCCGAACTGATCGCCTATGCCATGGGCATAAATCTTTTCCTGCTGGGTGCAGAATTTTTTAAGGAATTCTACTCCGGTTCCATTCACCTGGCGCCCATGAAGTATCTCTACTTCGGGCTGCACGGTCATAATGGAATGGTTCCCATGGATGTGGGCCGCCATGATCTTCAACGTCACTGCCTTTTTCCTCTTCCTGCGTCCACAGACCAGAGAAAATATGTTCACCCTTAACATTGCCTGTGTGCTGATCATTATCGGGGTTTATATCGAAAAGGGAATGGGCCTCACAGTCCCCGGCTTTGTGCCGGGCACCCTGGGTGAGATCTACGAGTACGCTCCCACATTTGTTGAGAAGGCTGTTACAGTCGGGGTCTGGGCCACCGGAGCGCTTATTTATACCCTGCTGATGAAATTTGCCATCCCTATCTATACCGGTGAGCTGCGTTTCTATACCAAGGAAATAGGGTCATAATAGACAAATAAATATTTTGCTGAAATAAAAAAGGCAGGTTTTATCCCCTGCCTTTTTCTTTGAGTGTAATATTCAGCCAATAAAGGTTCACATATCCCTTGGACATTCTAACCTTTTAAGGACCATTCACGAGTGCAGCTGCATAGACATACTATCTGAACTGATACTATGAAGCTGTTCAATTAACATACATACCTTACAGCTACGGTGACAGTGTCCGTAATTATACCACCCGATAGCAATATGGCGACATTATGAAATTGAAATCATAATAAATCGTGGCTTGATATGACTCACATATCATCATGATTCCCACCTGCCACCTTACCATAAATTTATAGTTATTTTAATTAGTTATCACTTTTTTCATCTCTAGTTGGTGATATGGCCAATAATTTATCTGGTCATATCACCAAATCATCTAAATCCGCATGTTCTCCAAAATACGGATTATTGCTTAACAACTTAAAACAACTCGACATTTTCATATTTATCCCAAATGGCACATGTTTTGCTTTTTGTTATACAAAACCACAAAACCAGCTTTCCCATAAACAGGGGATTAAGGGAAATAGCTAACAGAATACTGCTGCAGGAGGTGACAAAATGACGGAACAGGCAAAACAATTTCAGGAACGGGAAATGATGACCTTAGGTATGGCTTTCATGGGATTTCTAATGGGAGTCGGGGCTATATTAGGCATATGGTTCCTTAGTGGCTTGTTACAGGTACTTCCTCACATGATGGGTTAATTTTACTTGATTTTTATATATTGGACGAGGAGGGTGATGTCCTTTATAGAGGGGTGGTTTGATACATAAACCACCCCTCTTTTTTTATATCAGACACAAATAACCACCTTTTCATCAGGCAGCAGGAACAGAAAAAACCTGACGTGGACTTACATAAAATCTGGTCATTATTACAGAAGGACCTTCCGCTAAACACCCTTAATATCAATAATCGCATGGAAATCATCGACCTTGACCGGCATGAACAGAGGATAAAATAGAGAGTCATTTAAGCGCTACTCCAATGTGCAGACCAATCCTCTCTTTACCGGAGTTTCCTTGGTAAGATTTACTTCTTCATCAAAATGGTAAATGGTCAGGTCATCACCCTCTTTAAGTATATAAGTGACACTCTCCTTTAATATTTCAAACTCGAGCAACCGGTGTTGGACCGTCAATTTGAAATTCAACCGACAGGCCTTTTCCGGCAGTTTCGGCATAAAAGAAATTCGGCCGCCCCAATCACGTAAACCGGCAACTCCGTATACAATTGCCATCCACGTTCCACCCATGGAGGCAATATGCACTCCATCCTTTACGTTGCCACCAACATCGGCAAGATCCATAACAAGGGAGTATCTGAAATAGTTCCTGGCCTTTTCATCGTACCCCAACTCCCAGGCAAGGATGCTTTCAATACAGGCGGACAGGGAGGAATCCCCGGTGGTCAGAGGATCATAATAGTCGAAGTTACTCTTCTTCTGCTCCAAGGTGAATTCGTGGCCGAGCAGGTACATGGCCAGTGTCACATCTGCCTGTTTAATGACTTGGTAGCGATAGATGACAAGCGGGTGGTAATGAAGAAGAAGGGGATATTTTTCTGGAGGGGTGTTTTCAAAATCCCAGACCTCCTTATTGAGGAAATTGTCATCCTGGGGATGAATGGACTTCTCCTCATCAAAGGGGATGTACATGGAGTCAGCAGCTTTTTGCCACGCCTTGATCTCATTTTCCTTGAGTCCTGTATCGTGAACCAGTGCTGCATAGAGTTCACCGTTTTTCTTCCGAAGAGTTTCGACGGTTTCAACAGCGTACCAGAGATTCTCCCGGGCCATGAGGTTGGTGTAGGTGTTATTGTTCACCACGGTGTTGTATTCGTCCGGACCCGTAACTCCATGGATGTGAAACTTGTTAGAGTCTTCCTTCAGGTAAAATCCTAGATCCGCCCATAGCCTGGCGGTCTCAACCAGCATCTCGGCACCGTAATTGTAAAGAAATTCCTCATCGCCCGTAACATCAACGTACTTCTTCATGGCATACATGATATCGGCGTTGATATGGTACTGTGCCGTACCGGCAGCATAGTAGGCGGACGCCTCCTCACCGTTAATCGTGCGCCATGGAAAGAGTGCTCCTTTCTGGTTCACCTCTTTGGCGCGCTGCCTTGCCTTATCCAGCAAACTATATCGGTACTTAAGCAGGTTTTTTGCTAACCTGGGTGCTGTGTAGATCAGGAAGGGCAATACGTAGATTTCGCTATCCCAGAAGTAATGGCCCTCATAAGCCTGGCCGGTGAGCCCCTTGGCAGGGATCCCAACACCTTCGGCTCTGGCAGAGGCCTGCAGGAGATGGTAGAGATTGAAGCGGAGGTATTGCTGGGCTCTTGGATGGGCAATCTGGAGCTGCACATCGCTCCGGTACCAGAATTTATCCATGTATTCTTTCTGTTCGCTGAGCAGTTTATCAAAGCCGTGATTAACCGCCCGGTCCAGGGTTCGATCAACCCTGTCCCTCAGTTCTTTTGGCGGCGCCGTTCCTGAGGTGTGGTAGCATATGTATTTAACCAACCGTATTGGTTTTCCCGGTTCCCCATCTATGGAAAAAACAACCTGCCCTTCATCTTCAGATGATGACGTCTCGATATTGGCAGTACATTCGCTCTCCATTGAGTGGTCGATACCGCAGGCCAGGCTCAGCATACTGGTCCTGGTTTTATGAACCAGAGTTATACGGTTATCCGACTGAAAATGGGCCATTGGCTGTAGAACATTGCCCTGGAAGCCCCGGGCTAGACGGGGGTCACTTTCGCCGACCTGATTGGTGCTGTTGCTATTGACCTGGGAAACAATGACTACCGGTGCTTTAGCATCCAGTAATGTTACTTCATACTCAATAGCTGCCACGTGGCGGTGTTCAAAGGAGATCATGCGGCGTGATCTGATGGCAACCTTTTTACCCGAAGGAGTCTCCCACACCAATTGACGATCAAGGGTCCCTTCCCTCATGTTCAGGGCTCTTTCGTACTCAATAAGATTTGCCTTGTATATAACAAATGGTTCATCATCAACGTACAGTTTGATTATCCTGCTGTCAGTGACGTTTAGTATCGTCTGGCCTGTTTTTGCATAGCCGAAAGCCTCTTCACCGTATACAATTGGCCAGGATTCATAAAAGCCGTTAATAAAGGTGCCGCTCTGAAAAACGGGCTGCCCTTCCTCAAAAGCTCCGCGCATACCGAAATAACCGTTGCCAAGGGCAAAAATCGTTTCGTTTTGGGCAAGAAATTTTTTGGAATACTTTTTCTCAACAATTCGCCAGTCGTCAATAGGATATATATGTTCGGGCGGCGTCAGGATTTCCTTCTCTAGCATTTGATATCACCTCAAAGTTGACCTAAATTGAGCGATGGAAGCAGTTTGGCCAGATCATCAACCACGATGTCGGCACCATTGTTCCGGAGACTGTCCGGCTCTCCATGGCGGTCGACACCGATGACTAAACCGAATTCCCCGGCCCTCCCTGCCTGAACACCGGAGATGGCGTCCTCCACAACAACCGCCCGTTGCGGATCTGTATCAAGCATCTGCGCCGCTTTCAGGAAAGTATCCGGCGCCGGTTTACCGGGCAGGCCCAGGCGGGCAGCAACATTTCCATCGACCATTACATCGAAAAGATCGGTGATGCCGGTCACCTTCAGGACGGTCTCGCAGTTTTTGCTGGCTGATACAACTGCTGTCTTTATGCCTTTCTTGCGCAGGTGGCGGACAAGGGCTAAAGAACCTTCAAAGATGTCCACCCCTTCGGTTTCGATGATTTTGCTGACCATCTCATTCTTACGGTTTCCGAGACCGATAACCGTCTCACGGCCAGGTGTGTCGCCGGCATCACCAAAAGGCAGTTTGATGGACCGTGACTCAAGGAAACTGCTGACCCCTTCGTCGCGCAACTTTCCATCCACATAAAGTTTGTAATCAGTACCTATGTCAAAGGGAATGAAAGGCTCGCCCGTTTCAGCAGAGCGTTTTTTCAGGAAGTCGTCAAACATCTTCTTCCAGCTGGCGGCATGAACCTTTGCCGTTGCGGTCAGAACACCGTCCATGTCAAAGAGTACCGCGTCAAATTTCTGAGGAGTGATTATTGCATCCATCATTCTGCCTCTCTGTTATAAGTGTAAAAGGAGTCAAGCCTCCGCTTCCTGATTCAGATCGCTTAGAGGTCTTTCAAAATCTCCACCGTCTTCTTGTTATATTCTGCCTCGGTGATTAAGCCCTTGGCTTTAAGGTCATTGAGTTCCTGTAATCGTTGTTCCATAGATTCGGAGGAAGAAACGGATTTTTCCAATGGATTTCCATCCGGGGTATATCCATGTCTTTCCATACATCTCGTAAACATATCTATTTCACTGTTAGGATCACCCCTATAAGCTTTGGTTTCTTCACGACAATTCATATGGACTGTAACACTATCTGTAACACTTCCATGTTCTGCATTACTACCAGATGTAGTTGCGCATCCTGTAAGTAATACCAACGCCAGACCAAGCATAAGCACAAATATGATAGTCCTGAACATTTCCTCTCCCCTGAAGTGATATGATTAAAGAACAATCAAATAAGTTAAAGTTATCTTAAAGAAATTGTTAGGGGTGTCAATAATACTTTGCTTAAAAGAATGAAGTTTGCAAAAATCTGTGTTTATCATAGTCAACATCTTGCCATAATAGAAACTTTTTAAAGCCTCTTTGGAAGTTGTCATGTCCAGTGGCAATGTTGACTAATCGATCAATCCATATTTATTAAAACAAAGCTTCTTGCTGATGAATGACGTATCAGTAAAAAGTGATTAGTATTTGGATATATAGAGATAAATTCATTTTTCAGGATACAGAAGCATAGATAGTTCCGGTTATTTACAATAGAGGAGGAGATAATCATGGCAACTGAAAAAAAGCAGGACCAGACCACCGATGAGGAGCTTGCAGCATACGAAAAAATGCGGCAGCGGGTGAGTAAAACCTTTGGCGAACTCCATGGCAAGATAAATGGGAAAACCATAAGCCAGGCAATTGACAAGGCAACCACTGAATTAAAAGAGGCGGGGGGACACTCCATGGAGGCTATTGGCAAGGCTTCTGCAGCCCTGAAAAAGGATATTGTCTCGACAACGGAACACCTTAAGCCCAAGGTGGATGAGGTGGCGGAAGAAGCCAAAAAGCAGTTTGACCATTGGCTCGACAAAGGCGGTGCACTCTGGCACGACATTGCCCAGGAGGCAGAGCATGTATATGAATTCTCCCGTGACAAGGGTGGAGCCTTTCTGGTAAACGTCACCAGGGGGTTAAGCGAGTGGGGCCGGGCAATGGGCGAAAAGCTGGATACTTCGTTGAAATACAAAACCGGCGAGATCTCCCATGGTGGGGAATTTATCTGCACCAACTGCGATGGCAAGATCCATTTGAAACATCCGGGCCGCATCCCGCCCTGCCCGAAATGCACCAAAACCGAGTTCCGGCGCTCATAAGCAGGGCACTGGAGAAGGAATACTTTCAAGATGCCAAGAGTTTTATAATTTCCAGGCTCGACACCATGCCGACCGGTTCTCCTTGACTGCCTGAAACCAACAGGTGGTTCGCTCCTGCCTCATACATAACTTTAATTGCAGATATGGCATCCTCGTCTTCATCGAGTTGAACGCAAGGGTTTCTGATTGCTTTTTTGGAAATAAATTCACATTCAGTCATAAAGGATGAAACCCTGGTATCTTGCAGATCATCTTCATTGGAAAGACTAGACATAATATCTGTTATGGTAACGACACCAACCAGTTCTTCACCCACCTTTACGACAAGGACAGAGGCATTGGCTTGGGCCATGTCCTTTATAACGGTCTCAAGAGTGTCGTCGATGTCTACTGCTGGAAATTTTCTTTTAATAGCGCTACTAATCGTTTTCTTGTTATTCATAACGAGCCTCCTTTTCAGATGAAGTGTCTTTTAAAATAAAAAAGCCGAATCACCTCTTACAAAGGTAACCCAGCTATCTTTTACAAAGACCTGAGGCTTTCCGCCCCAACCTCACGGTTGGTTTGACTTTTTCTATTGAAAGCTATGATTAAAAAATATGTCAGGAGGGAAAGATAGTCAAGTACCTTATATGCTACAATGTGGCTCTCAAGTGCTGCCCAAGCAATTGATACATCTTGCCGGATTAGTTACCCTATTTCAGGAGTATTTCCATTAAACTATTTCAGTTATGTTGATTTAACGATAAAAATAAACGGATGCCTGGAAGGAAAGATTCAACAAACCTGCTTTTTTTGTTTAAACTCCAGAATAGATCAACTCGATCCAGCGATCGCTATTGAAGAGACCATCGCCCCAGGTTGCCTCAAGATCGGCCAGGGGCTTGGCTGCGACAGCCTCCTTGGCGGTTTTTCCTTCCGCTTTAAGTTTTCCCAACCGTTCAGAAGCTGTCCCTAACATCTGACGGTAGCTTGCCAACTGTCCTTTATCTCCAATAGGACCATGGCCTGCGATAATTTTCGTACTCTCATCAGCCAGCGATAAAACCTTGTCCACAGCTTTGATCATCCCTTTAAGGGAACCACCATGGGTAACATCGATAAATGGATAGAAACCATTGAAAAAGAAATCGCCGGCGTGGATAACATTGGCCTCCTCAAAATAGATAAAACTGTCACCATCGGTATGTGCGTTGGGCACATGTATGGCACGGATGGTGTCACCGTTAATATGGAAACTGATATCCTCGGAAAAAGTTACAACAGGTAATCCTTCTCTGGAAATACCGGCCCGCTTCATATCGAATGCCTCGATAAAGGAACCTGTTCTCAAGCGTTCACGCACATTATCGTGAGAGAAGATCAAAGTGCCTCTCTGGCCCAGCTTTTCGTTTCCGCCTGTATGGTCACCGTGATAATGAGTATTGATCAGAAATTTGGGATAATCGCCACCGACCGATTTAATGGCCTCAACAATTTTTTCCGTTAGGGGAGCGAACTGGTCGTCAACTAAAAATGTCCCATCCTCACCGATAAATAAACCGATATTACCACCTTCTCCCGAAATCATGTATATCTGCTCAGTAACCGGGATAGGGATGGTTTTCTCATCAACGGCTTGTCCGGGAGTTGCAAGTGACATGAACCCTGCGACCAAAACACATAATACCGATAAAATTTTACCAATCATTTCTAACCTCCTTCTAAAATTTGCCCCTGTTTAACTATGAGGATAGAACGCAAATTTTTATATGTTTACATGTGATTTTTCTTTATGAAACATCCTTGCCGGATAATTGCCCCATTCGGCAGTTCGTTCCGCTTAACTATTCAAAACTCATGTTGAGTCATTATTTTAAATGCATTGATATTGACACATAGAAAGTTATGCCGCCATTTGGGTTTAGCTCAACCCAGGCATCACCCTTATGGAGTTGGACTATTTCTTTCACAATAGCAAGACCCAGCCCCGTGCCATGAATTTCCTGTGGAGCTGCTTGCCGTTGGAAAAGCCCGAAAATTTTATTGAAATCTTCACTTTTTATTCCCTTGCCATCATCTGTTACAGAGAGGATATGAAAATTGTTGATCTCTTTATAGCCAATTTCAATTCTGCTTAAAGTGTTTCCTGCATATTTTAATGCGTTATCAATAAGGTTTCTTAACACTCGCAGGATAGAAACACGATCAGCCAAAATCGTATCAGGATATTTTCCCGCCTCCACCCATTTTATAGAACGGATGTTCATCTGTGTGGAAAACTCTTCTCGTATAATTTGAAAAATCTCTTTCAGGGAAATCTTTTCAATATTAAGCGGAGTCTCTTTAGTCGATACAAAAACATTAATCGTATCAGCAAGTGTTACAATTCTTTCAGCTGAGCGTTGGATTTGTCCACACAAATGTCTCCCCTTTCCGGTAAGACTTTCACTATGATTCTTGCAAAGAAGCTTTGCAAGTCCATGTAATGCAATAGCCGGGTTTTTTAAATCATGAGCAACAGAATAGGCAAACAGCTTTATTTTTTTTGAACTTTCATTAAGGGCTTTTTCGGCTTCTTTTTGTAATAAAAAGGCGGATATTATCTGTCTCGTAGTAAGAATAGCTATAACTAATGATAAGAGTGCCCCAGCTGAAACAATTATGATAGTAAGATAAGAGGCCCTCTGATGCACATCTATAGACGTAACGATAAATCCATCAGCCTTCTTTCGTGCGTATGCAGTCAATGCCAACATTTTATTCTCAAGTAATAATTCATGTTGAGCACCCTTGCCCTTTGTTATGGAAGCCCCCTTTACCCTGTCCCCCTTTCTAACAAGATTAATAACTTCTTCCCGGATTGGCCGCCAATCGTTGAAAAGAACTATGGTCTCTCTGGCAAGGGCCTGACCTTCAGCACCAAGTATCTTGTTTTGGACAATATCCAGATTCCGATAAACAATCTCTTCCTCATCATTAACTAAGCTTATTGCTTTCTCGATTGGCAGCTGTTCATCTGCCAACACAACATCCTTCATGCTGCGATGCATTTTTACCACACTCATGCTTCCACGAAGTGCAGCATTGGAAACTTCTAATGGATGCTTATAAATTATGGAAGTCAGTTTACTCAATGAGTGTATTTCAATCCATGTAACAATCCCTACAAGAACGAATATGAAAATGATGAGGGCAAAACCAATTGCTGTTGTTTTTTTTATTCGAGGTAGGTCCTGCTGTTTCATAGCATCAACCTTTATTTATGAACTCTATGCAGAAAAAATAACTGAAATATATGTTAGAAATAAATCGGGCAGATTTTAAATATGGAATTCTTAACGATTCTAAAAATCTAGTTATTTATCTCTGTTGATAAATTCGCGTTTACCAAATCCAGGTGGTCCTGCTCAATTTCGACCAGAGCCTGAAAAATGTTTTTCACCCTCGGTTCTGTGGCTTCATGGAGAAATTTTTTGTAAAAGTTTATCGCATTGGTCTCCAAAATTTTTGTTTTATCCAATGACTTCTTTCTGTCTTCAGTGCAAAGCTCTTTCTTGAAGGGGATTTCGCAGCCCGGATCTTTATCAATCAGTTTGCCGACAAGTTCAGCATGTTCAAGCTCAACTTTTGAAATTGCCTTGAACATTCCCAAGATAAACTCATCTTTGGTTTTCTTTCTGATGCAGTGATAAATTTGTGCAGCATTGACTTCAAGATTATATGTAAATTCGAGATTTTTCCTTGACATTTCAGTCAATATAGGCGCTTCAGGTTCCACATATTCCTTTGCGTCAATTAACCAATGGACATGGGCTCCGCAAAATGGGCAATGGGAAGGTTTCAATTCACCAACATAGGCTTCTCCACAAATATTGCACCGGTAAATGTTTGTCATCTTTTGCCCTCTTTCAACCACATAATATCGATAATTGTGGATATCTTTTCCCAGCAGTTTATTAAATAAAGGGTCATGACTGGAACAGAGGTTGTTTTCACCGCAAATAAATATTTTCAAAATGATTGAGTTGTTCTAAATTGTCTATCACATCGACAACCTCAATCGAACCATCCGAAAAACTCTCCTGTATATTGACGATACCACCTGCCTTGATAATTTTTCCTGCTTCTTTGAAGGCTGATTCCAGGAAGTCTCTGCTGTTGGCGTCCCTGGCTTTTGATAAATCTGATTTATTTAATGCAAGTTGCTGTTGTTCCATATGGAACCTCCTGCTTTATGGAAATCGGCCGATGAGATAGATCAAGCTGCCGCCCTTACGTCTGATAGTGCACTGTAATCAAAAAAAGATTCCTGCCTCCGCTTCGATTAAAAGAATGCCTGTATTTCCTGCTTAACTGCATCCAGGGAAAAAGGCTGTTTTATTAGAGGAGACTCTTGAATCACCGGGATACCCTCTTCAAAAGTCTTACGCTTATTTCTGTAAAATATACCGACAGGAATTCTATCGCCCCATTCCAGAGATCTTCTAAATGCCTCGATACGGTCAGAGGGGTCATACTCGTCTTCCAGGTGATAAACCCTTTCCTTGTACCAGTGAAATGTATTTATCCTGTTAAAAGTAATGCAGTTCTGCAGGATATCTACCAAAGCAAAACCCTCATGGCGCAATGCTTCTTCCATGATATGTTTCAGAAAAGTAAGGTCTGACGCTCCCGCAAAGGCCCGGGCCACAAAGCTGCAGTCCAGGGAAATTGCCAGTGCAAGGGGATTTAATTGCTCGGCAATGTTTCCAAATGGCTGCGTCTTGGTTGCCACCCCCTGCATGGAAGTGGGTGATGCCTGCCCTTTGGTAAGGCCATAAATCTGGTTGTTATGAACAAAGAGTTTGACGTTTATATTGCGGCGTATGGCATGTATCAAGTGATTACCTCCTTCACCGTAGCAATCCCCGTCACCGGCAACCGCTATAACCTGCATCCCGTGGTTGGCCAACCGCAACCCTGTGGCGACCGGCAAGGTACGCCCGTGCAGGCCGTTAAACGTATTGCACTGGGTATAATGAGGGAGTTTAGCGCCTTGACCTATACCGGAGACGATGGTGAACTGATGCGGCTCAATATCAAGTTCCACCAAAGCCCTCTTCAGGGTATTCAAGATTGCAAAATTACCGCAGCCTGGACACCACGCAGGTTTTTGACCTTTATAATCCTCGAAGGTAACCATTTAATTCTCCCAATAAACTATCTAAAGTGAACGGACGGCCATCATACTTATTGATCTTTTCCTTAAAGGTAAAACCGGTCTCAGCCCGCATAAGCCTGGCAAACTGGCTGGTGGCATTATTTTCAATACATATGGTGAGGGAAGCCTGTTCCAATAAACTTAGAAAATCAAACTTCTCAAGCAATGGGAACGGGAAAATCTCACTGAAATGCAGCATACCTATGCGGTAATGATCGGACAGGCTATCAACCGCCTCTTTCAAAATCCCATAGGTGGAGCCGAAACCCACCAGGATTACTTCTGGTTGCTTGGGACCGTAAAATTGAGGCGGCTCGATCTCCTGCCGGATTGGCAGCAGCTTTTTATGAAGTCTTTTGTCAACCATTCGCACTCTGGTCGGTGCATCTTCGATAATATGTCCCTGTTCATCATGCTCATCGCTGTCCACAACCACTGTATGTATGGACTCTCCAGGCACAGCCAGCGGTGAGATGCCGTTGTCAGTGATTGCATAACGATGATAGGACTGCATATCGTCAAGGTCCTCCTTTCGGAGCCGGAAGTCTTCATACTGTAACCGTTCGGTAGCCAGTTCCTCATAGGTCCATTCAGCATCAGCCAGGTATTGATCCGACTGAATAAAAACCGGTATCTGGTATTTTTCCGCCAGGTGAAAGGCCTTATTAGTCAGATAAAAAGCCTGCTCCGGGGTGCCGGGAGTGAACACGACACGCGGGAATTCCCCATGCCCGCCATAGAGGACAAAAAGCAAATCTCCCTGCTCGGTGCGGGTCGGCAGCCCGGTGGCCGGGCCGGGCCGCTGCACCTCGGCGATAACAACCGGAGTTTCAGTAATGCCGGCTAAAGAAATCCCTTCGGTCATCAGGGCAAATCCGCCGCCGGAGGTGCCGGTCATGGCTCGCACACCGCCATAGGAAGCACCAAGAACCATGTTGATAGCACTGATTTCATCCTCTGCCTGTTCCACCACAAGATTATATTCGGCAGCCTTTGAAGCAAGGTAGTTCATTATACCGGTGGAAGGGGTCATCGGATAAGCAGCATAGAATTTACAACCACTCAGAAGCGCCCCCAACCCTATTGCTCCACTGCCGTTAATGAGCATGAGCCCCTGCCGTTTCCCCACCGTGATTTTAAAACTATCCAGGTCCTTATGCTCCTTATGCACGAAGTCAAAGCCTGCCTGGGCAGCATCCCTGTTAGTGGCGATAACCGGAGCCCCTTTGCCATGCAAAAAATCGGCTATGGTTTCATCAAACAGGTCGAGTCCCATATCCAGGATTCCCAGGACGGCGCCGACAGCCACAGAATTTGCCATTATTATATCAATGCCCAATTCTTCGGTAATGCCAACAAATGGAACATTTACAAACTGCGTTCCGGAGAACTTTTGTTTTACCGAATCCGCGTCATAGAGGATGACCCCTTTTTCACTCAATGTTTGCTGGTGGGTTGATATTGTATTGAGGTCAAGGGCTAAAAGGATGTCGATTTTATCTCTAGAGGAAATTACCGGTTTATCTGCAAAGCGGATCTGGTAATAATTGTGGCCGCCGCGGATACGTGACATGTAATCCTGATGGGTGAAGACATGCAAGCCGTGGCGTGAAAACAATTTTGCCAGGACACTGCCGATAACCTGCAGGCCCTGACCTGCTTCACCGCCTATCCTGATCGTATAGTCCATATAACAGATCCTCCTTGCAGAGCTTGCCCGGATAATGCAGATATGGAGATATTCCTAAATCCATTGTGAAGAAGTTTACCCGCAATATCTGAGCAAGTACGATTCTCATCTATTATTTCAACTTAATTTCCTTAGCATTTTCCCAGAGCCCATGAATGTTGCAAAGAGATGCCGCGATAATTGTTCCCGGTTTAGTGATGTTAATCCCTGCAGCAACAGAATGATGGGTGTATATCGGTCCTTTATTCGGCCCATCAACAGACTCACCATGGGCTGTGAACTCAAAGTTGCCTATTTGATAACTAAATTTGTCTCCCTCAGGTTTAAAAAAAAGTTGAATCCATCTAATATGGTGTTCCGTGGTATTGGGATGGGTAATTTCTTTGCCCAGAGAAACCCTCACCTCAAAGATTTCTTCAGCGTTTACTTCGTCTGGGCATTCAATCGCCGGTACATGTTTTTCTGCTTTCCAGTCAGCGCTTTGGTATAATTCTCCTATTTGCATAATAGTCCTCCTTGAATTAGTAAGTTTTATCTACCACTGCATCCCATTGCATTTCCCTTTCAAGCTATATGTCTGATCTGGTTAACTGATAATATGCATTGGGGTTAAAAAAACCGCCGGTTTTCAACCCATTACGAAGCCTCAATATCACTGTGGGGAGCGTGCCTAAAATCAAGAATTTTGTCCACCCGGATAACAAGTTTTCGCATTACCTGGGGTATAGGCACATCGTCTTCCTGCTCAGGGATATAGCCGTCCAGATACGCCATATCTTCAAGCCGCTCTGTCATTCCGAGCAGTTGATAGCCTTTGTCAACTGCAGGATCCCATATTACCAGCGAGATTGCCCGGTTCATACTGAGATTTTCAACAGTCATTGGACAAAACCAGGCTGTTACCTCCACCAACCCCTCAGGGTCAATGGCAAGTTTACCCGCGACTGTCATATGGGGCACTCCTTCTTGACCCACTGTGGCGACCTGTATATGCCCAATCCTCTCTGCTAATTTGCTTGCTCTGCGAAGGGTCGCTATCTCCATTTAATTGTTCCCCATTACGGTTTCGCTTTGCTGAACACATACTGACCTATGCCTGATTTCTTCTCCCAAAGAGCGGATAATTGAATTTTTTCAAAAAAGAAATGCATAAAAGCGAGGCTATAAAAATAAGACCTCGCAGTAATTTGTTCTCCGCTAATAAACCTTATGCTTGAATGCCCTTATAATTAACATAAATGTCATGGACCCTGCGTCTAAGGCTGCGAAGGATTTTGGAGTCCTCTTCAGTGAGCCAACGGGGTTCGCTGATGGCGTAGATGCATTTGTGCAACTCATCAATAACATCCTCTATGGCTAAACACCATTCACCGGTGCATATTTCCGTCATCCCTGCAGCTTCACTAATATCATCATCCAAAATATCAACTGATTTGTTAAGATTTGTGATAAATTCTCTGTGAGCTCTCAACATGCTCTCTTCCATCTCCGTTTGTCTCTGCATGTTCATCACCTCCTTTTTATCAATAAACTTCCCATGCAGTTCGTCAAAAAGACGAACTGCATGGTTGGGTCTTAATAAAAGAATGAATCAACTTCATCGTAATAATTTTCAAGGCTAGTTATCTTGGCTTTAATCTCGGATTTCTCAGGCGCCCACTCCGTAGGGCAGCTGGTCCTTAATTGATCAATCCGATCATCCAGTTCAGTCATTATGATATGAAGACCGTTCACCTTTTCATACATCCGCTGCTTATCACTTGTCGGCAGATCGTCCATCTGACGCATGATATTATATAGTTTGGCCTTCCAGGCGGTCAGCTCCATGTCCACATTTTTGCAATAATCTTTAACGTCCATGATGTTCTCCTTTATTGAATTAATCCTTGTTTGTTTTCAGTCATTTTGAATATGTTATTTATATTAAAAACACTAGGTAGAAAAAAGCTGAGAGTCAAGATGGCAAGCACCACAATGTGGTGGTTGGGTAGGATATGATAAGGTCCACATGCTTGCCAAAATAGAAACTATTTCCAGCCTCTTTTTTGAAGTTGTATTCCTAGCTTGTTTCTTTTTGTTATGTTGATATTTTTGATCAATTATCAGATTGAACGAATCCGGTCCCCTGGCAAGATGGACATTCCTGTTCAGGTGTGCACTGGCAATCCTCCCATTCATCTTCTTTTTGGGTGCCACGCCACTCCATAGCACATTCACATATTCCCTCGATTACTTTTTTTCCTTGGCAAGTTGGACATATTTTCATGTTTTTTTGTGCCATAAGCATCTCCCATAATCATTTTCAGACAACACAGTTATAACCAGCCTGCTCAAAATTGTTTTCCTTCTATGTTCTTTCTCAACTGGGCTATTTCCAGCCCCAAGGCAAAACACTGTTTTCCGTCCATACAGAGATCTGCATCCGAAGGTTCAAGATGATGTAAGAGTTCGTGTGCATCTTTTTTTAAGTCAACAATCCAGCATTTTTTCTTTTCATCGAAGTCGACATCTATATCAATGCCGCATTCCCCTATATCGGGATACAGAGATATAATCTTATTACATAATTCCTTCTTGTTATGCATGGCGCCTCTCAATTATAGAATTAATCGAAGTGTAAAATATTACTCTTCCGGGTCCATCGAATTGCCCCATTCCACTAACCAGTTATAGGCTGCACATGGAGCAAGATTTGTTCGGCTTGTCCCGAGTTACTCTATTAAGTTCTATATTTTAAATAAAAAAGTAATAAAAGAGAGGAAGAAAAGAAATGGGGTCAAGTATGTATTTATTGCAAAAAAACTTAGTACTTTAACCGAAGACAGCACTTTCATTTTGACAGGATGAAAGTCACTCTTTTTTCCAGAAAGCCTGTATCAAGTCTATCGGCAGGGGAAAAACAACAGTGGTTGCGTTTTCATTTGATATGTCACTCAGGGTCTGCAGGTAACGGAGCTGCAGTGCCTGTGGGTTCCCGGAAATGACATTGGCTGCCGCAAGCAGTTTCTCAGAGGCCTGGAATTCACCTTCGGCATGGATGATTTTAGCCCGACGCTCACGTTCCGCCTCTGCCTGTTTGGCAATGGCCCGCACCATGTTCTCATTCAGGTCCACATGCTTAATTTCAACATTGGTCACCTTTATGCCCCACGCATCTGATTGCTTATCGATGATATCCTGAAGATCGGCATTCATCTTTTCACGCTCAGACAGCATCTCGTCAAGTTCATGCTGACCCAACACAGAACGCAGGGTTGTTTGTGCCAGCTGGCTGATGGCATTCAAATAGTTTTCCACCTGGATGATGGCTTTTTCCGGATCAATAACCCGAAAATAGAGAACAGCATTGACACGCACTGTTACATTGTCCCGTGAGATAACATCCTGACTGGGAACATCCATGGTGATGACGCGCAGGTCTACGCGAACAGCCTGCTGTATGCCGGGGACAACGATGCGCAGGCCCGGTTTTTTGACACCCTGAAAACGCCCGAGGAAGAAAACAACAAGGCGCTGATATTCCGGAACAATTCTAAAAGAAAGAAAAAGAAAAGCGACAACCAATATAATGGGTACAATGAAAGTTGCCAAGTTCAATGGTAAGTTCATGTCTCATCCTCCTGTAAAATTATTATTTTCAGTAGTAAACCTTCTTTTGCTGTTACCTGGATCTTCTGGCCTTTTTTGACCGGTGCAGAGGAGTGCGCCTGCCAGGATTCACCGTGAACCCAGACCCGGCCCTGTTCTGTAAAATCCTCCATGGCTTCGCCGATAATGCCAATCATTTCTTCTGCTCCGGTGACGACTTTTTTCCTGCTCATGGTGTACATCCTGCTCATTACCCACAGAAAGAACCCTATAGAGACAAGGGCTGTGGAGCCGATTAAGGGGAGTGATATGCGCATGGTTTCTTCATCCATCAGGATGACGGAACCTACAACAAAAGCAATAACACCTCCAATTCCCAATGCCCCGAAACTGGGTACAAATGCCTCGGCAATCATGAAGGTGATACCGAGGATAATTAATGCCAGCCCGGCATAATTAATTGGCAGGATCTGGAAAGTATAGAGCGCGAGCAGCAGGCAGATGGTTCCAACAATGCCCGGCAGGATAAAACCCGGGTTGGCAAGTTCGTATATAAGTCCGTATATCCCTAACAGCATTAAAATATAAGCGATATTGGGATCGGTGATTACGGTCAGGATCTTCGTCCGCCAGTCAGGATCAAACAGTTCAATAATCAGCCCTTTGGTGGCCAGGGTAACCTTGCCCGTCTCCATAACTACTTCTCTGCCGTCAATCTGCAGCAGCAGGTCTGCATGGCTGGCCGCCACCAGATCAATAACGCCGATTTCCAATGCCTCTTCCGCAGTCAAGCTCACTGCCTCACGTACTGCCTGTTCAGCCCATTCTTCATTACGGCCATGCCTGCTGGCAAGCGCCTTGATATAAGCCACGGCATCATTGACCATTTTGCGTTCCAGTGTATCAGAAGTTTGGGGTTTTTCTTTGCCTTCTTCTTTTTCCTGGGGGGAGGATGGCTTTTCCGGCGTACCTGGCATTCCTCCGACACGTATTGGTGTCGCGGCGCCCAGGTTTGTGGTTGGAGCCATGGCGGCTATATGGCTTGCGTAGAGTATATAGGTTCCGGCGCTTGCCGCCCGTGATCCTCCCGGAGAAACGTATGAAACTACTGGAATCGGAGAGGAGAGGATTTTTTTGATGATATCCCGCATGGAGTGGTCAAATCCGCCAGGGGTGTCCATCTGCAGAATAACTATGGAGGCGTGGTCCTCTTCGGCCTTTTTAATTCCACGTTTGACATAATCACTGACTGCCGGTCCGATGGGACCCTTGATATTCAGCAGGATAGCCGTTCTTATCCCCTTAGCATGGGACATTGAAGGCCCGTCACCTGCAAAAAGAACGATTGGCAATATCAGGACGAGGAAGATAAACGGTCTTGAAAGCCATATTATGGTTTCTGAAGTTGCAGTTTTAATAATATACCTCCAGGGTGGGTTTACCTGTTATATTGTAAATCTAACCATTAAAGATCGAAGGTGCCATTCCGCAGGCTCTGGTTTTTTTGCCGGCTACTGCTGAAACCTTGATGCGATCATGGTATTCAGCCATTGTATCTCTTTGAGGGCCTAATTTTTTGTTTACAGCCTGGGCCGGGATTCTTTATAGGAGGTTTATGTGAGAGAAATTGGGATGCTAACAGATTGAAGTTGTACCAATGTGGCATTTTGGGTTAATTTTGTTGAGAATTCTTTTTCAATAATAGGGAGAACCCTGACATGAACCAAGGCATGTTTTTAACAGCACTGCTTTCCTATTTTGTTATTGTTGATCCGATTGGGGTGTCACTTGTTTTCGCGGCCCTCACTGATGGGAAAGACGATAGTTATTGTCGGAAAATGGCTTTTCGGGCAGTTTTGCTTTCTTTAATCATTGTTCTGTGTTTTGCTTTTTTCGGGACAGCACTGCTGACCAAACTGGGAATAACGATGGAATCGTTCCGTATAGCCGGCGGCTTGCTGCTTTTTTATACGGCGTTCAACATGATTACGAAATCAGAAGTGTTTCCGTTCGAAGATTCCAGTAAAGGGCCAGAGGATATCTCTGTATATCCTTTGTCATTTCCACTCATTGCCGGACCCGGCTGCCTGACCTTAACTGTCTTGCTGCACGCCGATGCCGGACAGCGGGTAGAGAATGTAATCGCTTTAGTGCTTGCCCTACTTCTCGTGTTTGGCCTCACATTGTTCTGCTTTCTGAGTGCCCACAAGATATCTCGCTTCATGGGTGAAACAGGAAACAATATAGTGAAAAGATTGCTGGGGGTTATACTCGCCTCTCTTTCAATACAGTTCATTGCCGACGGAATTATGGGGTTTCTCAATTAAAATGAATTTTTAATGACAACCTCGTCCAGAGTCAATTGTCCAGGTCGAGGCCATACTTCTTTAGTTCCTTTGCCAATTGCTACAAACATCGCGATCACATGATTGTCGGGAAGATTAATGAGTTGGCCGACTTTTTCGAAATCAAAGCCATCCATTGGACAGGACTCATATCCCATTGCTTTTGCGGTAAGCATTAATGTCTGAGCCGCAATACCACAAGATCTCATTGCCTCATCTCTTTGAACCTGCTCTTTGCCTCGATAATAAGCATCAATAGCTGGAAGCATAAACTCCTGAACTTCTTTTGGTGCATTAATCCAATAACGGGCAGGCTGCTTTTCCCATGACTCCAAATCTGCGCAAAGCACTATGAATAATGATGTATCTGTCACTTGTGATTGATCCCAAGAAACTTCCCTTATTTGTTTTCTCAACTCCGGGTCAGTTACAACAACAAAACGCCAATTTTGAATATTAAACGCTGTAGGAGAAAGCACGGCCAAAGACAGGAGCTTATTCACTTCCTCATCGGTCATCTTATGGTTTGAGTCATATTGCTTAACAGATCGACGTGCACGTATCGCATCTTCTACTCTCATATGATCCTTCCTTAAATTTTACCTAATCGGAACAGATGTCTTTTCCTCGCCAGTTATGCATGTATAGCTCATTGAAAAAATCATTATGGCAGTTATGAGCACAATGATTTGTTTCAATTTGTTTGTTATTGTCGTTTGTAAATTCCATATCCAATCATACCTAAAAAAATGGCCAAGAGAGGGAATAATACATAGTCTAAATATCCAACTATCGCAGCTAGGCCTATTGCGGCAAAAATAACTATTAAAATTGGGGTAAAGCAGCAAATTGCTGTAATAATGCTTCCTATGATACCCATTCTTAAAACAATATTTTTTCGTTTTCCTTGTTGGTGGACTGACATCATTAATTAAATAAATAGATTTTCTGAGCTTCTCATTCAATACTTGCCGGATTAACAACCCATTCAGGGGTTAGTTCCACTTAACTATCTATAAAATTATTTTGACTCAATTTTATAGAAAAACACTCCTGAACAGTTACAATTATCTTACATTCAACATTCCGCATAACCGGCTGGCAAAGGTGCGTACTGTATTTACCAGTCCATCTTCAACCTAATGTCATGCATTTATAACATACCAAGTGCTTCGGAAGCGAGTTTTGTACCAACAACTCTGGCGTGGATTTTTGCAAAGGCCGTTTCGCGAGATGTGGAGATATCGTCACCGAAGGGAGAGAAGCCGCAGTCATCTGTCGTGCCTAACTGATCTACTGGAATGTATTCTGCTGCCAGTAGAACCATATCTCTAACCTCTTCCGGTGTCTCCACCCTCGGATTTATTACATCGATGACTCCCAAAAAGATTTTTTGATCTTCATGAAAATGCTCTTTAATGATGCCAAGAACCCTGCGTTGATCCTTTTCACTGGCAAACTGCATATAGATATTACCAACCTTTAATTCGAACAGTAGCGGTAATAGTTCGGAATAGTCCACGTCTGCGCTATGGGTCGAATCTTGATCTCCTCCTGGACAGGTGTGAATGCCTATTCGCCTGCGCTCCTCTTTTGAAAATCGTTCCAATATCTGATTATTGAGGTCAATAAAAGATCTGAGGAGTTGTTGCGTCGGATCAAGCTTCACCGCGAGACGACCTTCGGTAAAATCGATTTGCACATTATAAGCATCCCGGTCCAGGCAGCGGCGGATATCGGCTTCTGCCTCCCGAACGAGATCTTCAAGAAATGCCTCTTTAGAATAGTCTTCAATTCCGTCTTGTGGATATAAAAGGCTCAGGGCAGAGGCCGCAATGACCGCTTGTTTTACCGGCACATGAGCATACTGTTTTGCTTTTGCCAAATAAGAATCTGCATAGATCTGGTACTGAAAGGGGCCGGATGTCAGTCGTGGTAACTGCCTCACGTGTCCGTCTTTGAAGGCAATGGAGACACCGTCCGGTGCAAGATGTTGAAGCCCATGAATCGGGTATGTGGCAAAGCTCGGCTTGGTTTGCTCCCCATCTGTGATGACAGGTGAGCCCGTTTCTTCGAAGCGTTGAATAGTGTCGCGAATTGCCCGGTCATAAAGATCATCTAATTTACTCTTGGAAATATGGCCGGCATTGAATGCCTGAAGCCCCTCAATAAGCTCTATTGGCCGAGGAATACTTCCGATTGGTTCAGTTGGAATAGACATATGTATCTCCTTTCAGGGTTGATACTTAAACGTTAAAATGTCATTGCTGGCCGCAGCGCAACCAACAACCCCGAGCTATATTCTTTCGTCTGGATTAACCGGCTATATAAACAAGTTAATCATAAAAAAAAATATGGCAAAAAATGTTCAATGCTCTTTTTCTTTTTTCTAAAGCCACCTACTTGATAATGCCGAAATGCGTCATTATTTTATTAAAAAGAACTTGAGTGTCTGATTTTTGATATAAGGGGCTAGAAAGCGCATAAAAGAGTGGCATTACGACAGGTGATGACAAACTGTGCCGGGAAATATGGCTGAGGATACAGATATGGCTACTACAGGCGTAAACACATGCGCAGGACTAACGATTGCCCCAACCGTCGCAGATGAACTTATTGAAAAGGCTCGGGCCAAGGCTGCCAGGCAAGCGATCGAGTTTGCCCCGGGAGAACGTTCGGCTCTGATCAATCGGATAAAGTATTTATTGCATAAAGAAAATGCTGTCCTTGTCGCCCATTATTATACCGCACCAGAACTTCAACAACTCGCTGATGAGACCGGTGGTCATGTTGCAGATTCCCTTGACATGGCCAGATTTGGAAGCGAACATCCAGCGACAACGTTAGTGGTGGCTGGTGTTCGTTTTATGGGCGAGACCGCGAAAATTTTAAATCCCGAGAAGCGAATTCTAATGCCCGACAAAGAGGCTACATGTTCTTTGGATTTGGAATGTCCTGCGGATTTATTTTCGAAATTCTGTGACGCCCATCCCGATCACACTGTTGTTGTCTATGCCAATACCAGCGCAGCCGTCAAGGCCAGGTCAGATTGGGTGGTCACTTCCGGTATCGCCCTGCCGATCGTCCAATACCTCGCCAGTCAGAAAAAGAAGATCCTCTGGGCTCCTGACAAACATCTTGGCTCTTATGTCCAAAGGGCCACAGGCGTTCAGATGCTGATATGGCCGGGAAGTTGTATTGTCCATGAAAAGTTCAAGGCCGACGGAATCAGGAAACTCAAAGATCAATATCCTGACGCCTGCGTGTTAGTCCATCCGGAATCACCTGAGGATGTCATTCAACTAGCTGATGTCGTCGGCTCAACAACGGCCCTGATCACAGCAAGCGAAACGATTGATGCTCAGGAATTCATAGTGGCAACGGAACCGGGGATTTTTTACAAGATGAAACAAGCTTCTCCGAATAAAATATTTCTGGAAGTCCCGACTGGCGGGGCTGGAGCCACATGTGAAAGCTGTATGCGTTGTCCCTGGATGGGCATGAATGGATTACGTAACCTGGCAGCAACTTTGGATACAGGAGAAAATGAAATAGTAGTTGATGAGGCAATAAGTAAAAAGGCTGTAATTCCGCTTAAACGGATGATGGATTTTGCAAAAGAAAGGGGTATCTCCATGAAAGGGAAAGGAAATGCCTGAGTGAATAAAATCTGCGTAATACACTGTCCATTATTTCCGGACAGGAATCAAGAGTAATCCCTCCTTTTTCAAGTGAATAGTTTTTACGCCCAAAATGCCGATTACACAAAACTATCTCAAACTTGCATAAGTAACTATGACAGGGATATTACCTTCAGATAGTTTAAAGAATAATCCTCTCATTATATATTGGATATGCTATTGGCTCATTATTCTCATATCCTATTTTCTTCCTCTGTTTTTCTTCGAGAAGATGGTAACGCACAGAAATATCAAGAATGGATGGTGGATTTTCATTATCCGGCTTAAACTCGAAAACAAAGCTTCTCGGTTCATTAAAAGGAAGACGTGTATCTTTTATATCAATAATAAAAGGTCTCCATAAAATATACCTTTTCATCTTATAATTTTTCTCTTTAATCACCTTTTCTTCTTTATTAAGAAGTCTTAATTCTAGAGTGAGATGTCTGTCTGGCGTGCCGGTAGGCAGATAATGAGCCGCGCCAATATTTGTAAGGGTAAATATATATTTAATTTTTTTCTTATCGCCAGAAAGCTCCTTTTTATACTCAACTTTCAGGCTTTTTCTTACTGTCTCAGGATGATGTCCTCCCCTAAAAAAATGTTTTCCTCCCCTTCTTGCTTTGAGGCCTTTGACCAATGGTCGTATAACTTCCGGCATATGACAACCGACACAATCTACCACTTCATTTTCATCACTTATTTCTGCCACTGTTCCACAGGGAGGTATACGGTAAAAAGTATCCCATCTTTTTCCACTAACCACATGACATTTTTCACAGTACTTAACACCAGAGATCATCTCCGGATCGGCGATTACAGAATGGGGAGCACCTTCAACCCCAAACGGCCCCACTATCTTTCCTTCTTTTATGTGGCATACAGCACATGTCACACCCTCATCGCGTAGCGCTGGATCAAAATTTGGATTGGGTTTTAATATGGGTTTGAATTTTTCTTTATCTTCAAATCCTAAAACCAGATTTTCCTGCTGGTTTTCAAAGGGTATATGGCAGTTAAGACATATCTGTTGGGAGCCGTCATAAATATAGTCCACTTGATAATAAGGATCTATCCACGCCTTTGCATGCATGCTTTCCGACCATTCACGATAAATCTCTTCATGGCATTCTTTGCATTCCATTGCACTGATAGAGGTTAACCCTTCAGGAATACTTACAGGAACAGGCCTTTCGAACTTTTCATCAACAACAAAAATGTTCATGGGCCGCACAAAAAGCCAGACAAGAAAGACAGCAATGGGAATTACTGCGATAGAAGAAAAAAATTTAACATTGAATGTTTTCATATTTTAAAAATAGTCAGGATCTGCAAAGCAAATTTAAGTCTTGACGGGTAATCTAAAATCTTACAAATGGTTTTACCGCATGGGACTCTTCAGTTTGCTCCCCAGGCTCTTCATCGCCCGGTCGCCATTCATACATATTGACACCCGTAAATGAACCTTCAGGTAATACCCAACTCACTGACGGCTTAAGTTCACCGGCGAAAATACGGAAATTTGTAATAACTCCCTTTTTAGGCGCCTTGCTGACACCAATCATCTCATCTAGATATATTTCATTGGTGTTTGCAAACATTTTACCTGATTTTTTTGTTCTGAGAAGATGAGTGCCAATAACCTCCAAGGCCTTCTCAACATTTTCTGCCTCAACCAGACAGGTAAAAAAACCATGCCGCGGCTCATGCTCTTTCTCTTCATTTTCAACAAACTTGAAATTACCTATATATATCATTTTAATCCACCTCCTTTACAAAGATACAACCTGAATTATTCAGGTGTGGCAGTAGAATTAGCCTAAACGCCAGGCTGTAACCTCGATATATTTCTCAATTCTCTATGTTGGAATATATTGCTGTTGCAGCCTCTCCCTCCACATTCAGAAGTCCCCAGGCGCCTTTTTCAATTCTGGTTAAGGCATGATCTACCAGGACATATGTCCCGGGCACGTTCAGAGTGAATTCGACAATCGTGGCGCCACCGGCAGGAATTACCGTGGTCTGCACATTTTCTTTTACCGGCGTTGAAGCTTCAGGGTAGACCCGGTCAAAGATCTCACCTATCACATGAAAAGAAGAGATTTTGCCAACCCCGGCATTGCCAACGTAAAGTCGCACAGTTTCCCCAACATGGGCGGTAAGCGGGTGATCAACCAGCGCCTTAACCCTGCCGTTGAAAAGAATATATTCAGGGCTTTCATGAAGCATTTTATCAGCATCAAATTCCTGAAAGCCGGGCATGCCTATTTTTCCCTTTGTATAAATCTCAGACTGCACAATATAAAACTCTTTTGCGACCTGCGAAAGCCCGCCCGGAGGCTCTACCAGAATCAGACCGAACAGACCGTTGGTTACATGCATGGGGACATTCGGAGTAGCACAGTGATAAACATAGAGCCCAGGATTCAAGGCCTTGAAACGAAAAGCTTTGGTTTCTCCCGGTTTAGCCTGGGTCAGTTGCGCACCCCCGCCAGGGCCGTTTACAGCATGTAGATCGATGGAATGGGTATGACTGCTTGTTATGTCATTGATAATGGTAAGTTCAACAGTATCATTTTGGCGCACCCGGATGAAAGGGCCCGGTATTTTTTCATTATATGTCCAATAATGATAGGTGATGTCAGGAGCAATCTCTGCAATTACTTCCTTGGCATGCAGGGTAATTTTTACGGTGGCTGAAACATTTCGCTCTATGGGCGGAGGCAGATCGGTTGGCAACCTGGCTATGTCTGCAACCCTGTCGAAGCTGCTTAAATCCAGAACATGATAATGAGTGAATCGGCAGGGCCAAAGGTCGGCAGATGACCGTGTTTGATAATTTGCTGTTTTTTGCCCTTATCCTGAGTATCCGTATCCTCCTGGCCGGAATCGGCAAGATGCCCGTGGGTTTCCATTTGCTGTTTATCGGGCCCAGGTTGACCATATTTGTCTTCATGGCCTAGAGCAGGAAAACAAAAAAGCAGAACAGCAGCAAAAATGAGAGCAGACAGGGTTTTTCTATACATCTTTCTGCCTCCCTGTAATGGATTTACCAATCAAGGATATTTGTGTTTAGATCAATACAATTACAATAAGCATGGGTTGACCTTGTTGCTGAAAAAAACTAAGGAAAAGAAATAAGATACCCTTTAGAGTTCGTCTGCCATTCCCATCTGGTATAGTTGCAGGGGCATATCTGGGCGCAAAGGTG
>PVMK01116836.1_pt1 | contig 28185 bp, 27 predicted proteins | sample 1853481 | NCBI WGS metagenome assembly PVMK01 (sample SAMN08533507, study PRJNA380276) | Marine sediment metagenome, whole genome shotgun sequencing project. | reverse complement strand
AAACACCCAGGTCCTCGACAATAAACCCCTGCCCTTCGAGCATTGTGATAACGAGGTTTTTCCCGATGTCATGGAGATCCCCTTTGACCGTCCCTATGGCAACTTTCCCTAATTTTTCGTGGCTTTCTCCGGCTAATTGAGCCCTGTAATGATCGGTGGTTCCAGCCATGGTCTTTGCCGCGATCATCATTTCCGGTATATAGATTTCCCCTGCCTGGAATCGAGTTCCAATCTCGGCCATGGCCGGGACCAGACCCATCTTCAAAATAAGAGGGAACGTAATGCCCTGACGCTTGTCCTTCTCACAGATATCAACCAGTTGAGAGACTTTGTTGCTGAGAAGCCCCGACACATAGGCCTCAACATCAAGGGTCTTTTCAGCCGCGGTCACATCTTTCTTTTCCTTTCCCTCATACCGCCAGATGTTTCCCTTCACCCTACCCTCTTCCAGTTCAATGGGATATTTGCCGAATTCGAATGTCGCGTCAAACATGGCCTTCATGTTTTCCATGGGCACATAATCCGTTACGGAATTGGATGAAGCCACCATATACCCGCCTCCCGGGCCAATGGTCCGGATCCGTTCATACACCTCTGCGCGAACGTCCTGCGGTGTTCCGAGTGTGAGGGTCGAATCAAGATTCAGATTTCCGATCAGGCAGAGCCTGCTGCCCCATTTTTTCTTTACAGCATCAATATCCATGCATTTCGGCTGGATGGGATTGAAGGCGTGAAACCCGCATTCGATAAGGTCATCCAGTGCCTCCGTGCAATCCCCGTCACTGTGGAAGATATGCCCCAACCCTTTCTCTTGGCATACATCCCCCATCTTCTTGTACCATGGGAAAACATATTTCTTAAGATGTCTGGGATTTACCAGGAGGCCTGTGTTGTGGGCGATATCATCGGGATGAAGTACGGCGCCAACACAAGGGTGTTCAACGACCCTCAAAAAAGTCTCGTACTGGATCTTCCCGATTTTATCGAGAATGGCTGCCGTCAGTTCCTCATTGGTTTCAAGGGCGTTAAAAAAGACTTCCGCACCCATAAACATCCAGGCGGTTGTATAGATTTTTCCCAACAAAAGAATGGCTTTCATCCCCCGGGGAAGATTTCCGTCCAGGAACTCCCATTTGGAAAAATCGAAACCGTCCACAGAAGGCCAGGCATACTTCTCAAACGACTCCCAGTCCGTAATGACCCCTTCGTGCTCCTGAGCCCACTCTCTCGGAAGCCGGTCCCGTACTCCGTATGGACCGCTTCTCCCCTGGTGGTCATGCCTTCGGGGGCCCGAACAGGTTCCAAAATCCCCGAAGAAAAAGTGACATAATCAAATCCTGCCGTCCACCAGAAGTCCACCTGGTCCTGCAGAGATACCATTTTCTTCCCCATGAAGCTCTCTTTTGGCAACTGGTCCACATGCCAGTCGCCCAAAGGTACTCGATCCGGCTCCTCACAGCGGAGGGTGATCATATATCTTTCAAAATCCGGTTTGGGTTCTCTCGCCATATCCTGTCTCCTTTGTATAAAAATTCCTGTTGCGGGGTCAGCTCCATCATACCATTCACGCGATGATTCTTAACACTTCCTTATCATGCGCAAAGGCCCCTGTATTTCACCCCGGTATCACCAAAAGATTTCAAATCACTATCACATGTAAGACGGGACTGCAAACACCATAACCATGTCCGGCCCCGATTGCTTCTGCCTCCCCACCCCATTCACCTTCTGCCACCCACCTCCCAACAGGAACCTGCTTGGCCTGTTGGGAGACAAATCTTCATCGCAAGTTCAACCGTTGGCTATTATTTATATCCTACAGCTACGTCTCATTTATATCACCCCTTAGGGTTCGCGCAAAAATAAAATGGCAGAATAAGTTTGAGAGCTACAACTCTACGCTATTTTTTCATAAATAATTCTTTGCATGAACCCACTGCAGGTGGTATCCTGAAAACAGAAAAAAATAGCCACTTTATTTACCCTACGGGAAAGCCGAAGATACCGCATCTCCTGCGTTTACCCGCCTTTCTTTGTGGCGGGCTTGTCCACCTCTGGAGACTTGTCGGTTAATATTATGTTCAGCGTAAACATCCCGGAAAAAACCCTTGTTTACAAAAAGATGAGTTAAATATAAACAGCATGTGCCGATATCACCATATTGCCATCCCCATCATCAATTTGTGAAAACATGGCTGACTATTCCTATTTTCGTCTGCAATTCATTGTCTTTGCGTTAGTATCAGCCGCGGTTACAAACATTTACATAACTCAACCAATATTGCCGGTTCTGCAAAGCGAATTTTCGGCTGATATGGTGCTGATTTCTTTCAGTGTATCTGCCGTCATTCTCGGTATGGCCATATCCAATCTTCCTTTCGGTTTTTTGGCCGATAGATTGTCTATCCATCCGATTATTCTTATCGGTGGTGTTTTGGTGGCTGTTGGTGGCTTGGTTTGCGCGGTGACAAAGGACCTTTGGATTTTAATTGGAGCACGTTTCCTCCAAGGCATCTTCATCCCATCCCTGACAACCTGCCTTGCTGCTTATCTTTCAAAAACACTTCCGGTAACACGGCTAAATGTTGTTATGGGTTCTTATGTATCTGCAACAGTGCTCGGGGGATTGTGCGGTCGCCTGCTCGGCGGCTGGATTCATCCGCCATTGCACTGGCGCTATGCTTTTGTGTCAGCGTCAGCACTCACCCTCATGGCTACATTCACTGCGTTTTGGGGACTACCACGGACTTCAAGAGAAACCGGACAACAGCATGATTCAATCGGTTTTTTGGAATTAATAAAGCGTTGGGATTTATTACGTATATATCTCTGTGCTACGGGCAGTTTTGCAATTTTCTCATCGGTTTTCAATTATTTGCCATACCGGTTGGCTGCGCGGCCCTTTGGTTTTTCCACCGAACTCACGACACTGCTTTACCTTGTTTATATCGTTGGTATCTTTATAGGACCAACAGCTGGTCGAATCAGTAACCGCTTTGGCAGCGGGAACACCTTACTTGCCGGGAGTTTCGTTTTGGGGGGGGCATTGGCACTTATCCTGTTACCTTCTATAACCGCAGTTATATTGGGGCTTCTTGGTACTTGCGCAGGATTCTTCACTATCCATGCTGCTGCAGTTGGTTCTCTCAACCGCAAACTTTCGGGTGGACATGGACGTGCAAATGCCCTTTATGTGCTATTTTACTACATGGGGGGCTGGCTTGGAATTACAGGTTCAGGATTTGCATACGAACAAGGTGGCTGGAGTGCTTTAATATATATTTTAATATTGCTCTTAATCATTCCCTTAAGCGCAGGTATTGGTGAGCGCAAGAGCAGCAATCGCCGCACACCCCCATGCAGAGGACGTTTATAAATTCGCGCCTACGGGATAAGAGGACATCCTATTGCCCGTCAGGACCTGGCGCATTGATATAGCTTGACGCAAAAGACAGGATTTCCGTATACTCTTTCCGAAAAATAGCGACTTTTTGGAATTCAGATTTGGGAGGCAGAATGACGTATAAGGACTCAATCCCAACATCGGATGAAATAGATGAATCCCTTCGATATGTGCCATTTCATCGTTGGCTTGGTTTAAGGGTAGGTAAATTAACTGAAGAAGGGTTAGAGATTATTATGCCTTGGCGGTCTGAAATCATCAGTATCACCGAGCCCCATCCGGTTGTGCATGGTGGTATTCTGGCATCGCTGATCGACCTGACAGGGCTCTATGCTGTTCTGTCAAAAGGCGGTCAACCAGCCGGCACTGCATATATGAATATCGATTACCATCGACAGGCCACCGAAGGACCGCTAACAGCCCGGGCAAAAGTCCTCAAAATCGGTCGTGTGATATCCACTGCAGAAATCTACATTTATGATCCAGGGAATAGGCTGCTGGCAAGTGGTCGTGGAGGCTATCCTCGTTTGAGTGTGTGAAGACGAACGGTTAACACACCACACTTCATAAAAAACAATGCCTTATCAGTCTTTCTCAAAATATCCGGCCAATAATTTCTTTGTCTTCACCACATTCATATTAAGGCCGAGCTCCTTGCGGTCATATCCCATAGCCAGACCGAGCAGTTGGGGCAGGTAAAGAACGGGTAGGTTATATTCGGTTTCAAATTCCGACTCAATGCTTTTCTGATTGCCGTCATACATGACAGAGCAAAATGGACATATGAGACAGATGGCATCAGCACCGGCTGTTTTGATATCATCGAGCTTTTGTTTGGTAACCGCCATGGCTGTCTTTTCATGGACCGGCAGAACAGGCCCCCCACAACATCGATTTTTCCCCGGATAGTCAACCACCTCAGCACCCGTCAGCGAAACAAGCGTATCAAGGGTATTTGGGTTTTCCGCGTTGTCAAACCCATCGTATATTTCTGAAGGTTTGAGATAATGACATCCATAATGGATGGCAATCTTCAGATCACTCAAATCTCTTTTGATGTGTTTCTTTATCTCCGCTTCCCCGACTTCCTCAAAAAGCACACGGGCAAAATGCCGGACCTTGACATGACCCTCATACTGCAACCCTACTTTGTTCAACCGTTTATTGATCAAATTTCGAGTTGTCCGGTCTTCCGACAAATGATGCGCTGTTTCCGTCAACGCCGAGGTACATGAACTGCATAATGTACACAGGTCAAGCCCCTGCTGTTGTGCCAGGGCGAGATTATAACCGCCCAGAAGCATCGCCGCATCCATGTCAGATGTCTTTACTGGAAACCCGCAGCAGATAAAATCTTCAACATCCACAATGTCAATACCCAACGGTTGCGCGATCTTTCTGGCCGAAAGCTCGTAATTTCTGCCTCTTGCGGGTATTGTGCATCCCAGAAAAAGGGCGTATTTCATCTATAACCTCATTCCACTGTTAATCCCAGACACACAGACTTGAGTATCCGATCTTGTTGATAGAGAAGGTGTCTGCGTTTGTCCATATGTGTCCGTGTCTAACTTTTTCATTCTTCCGGGAAAAGCTTTTTTACTACCTCACATGTCGTGGGCAACTGGGGCAGTCCTATTTTCTTTCTTTTTTTATTATCAAAATCATCCAAAGGATAGATCCGGCCATTTTTTGTAACAAGATTCTTTTGCGCCCGGATCCCCGTCGGAGCATAACCTGCTTTTACGGCCATATTCTTTAACAACGTCATAAAGTCTGCTATACAGACTCCCTGCGGGCATCTCTCCTGGCAGGAATAGCAGCCCGAACACAACCATATAAAATCGCTTCCGAGTACCTGTTCTCTAAAACCATACAAAGCCAACCGGATAATCCGCAAGGGATTAAATGTTTCGTTGGCCGCGGTTATGGGACAGCTTGCGCTGCATGTTTTGCAGGTGAAGCAGGCCCGTACCTTCTCACCACCCGGCTGTTCAGTCAACTCATGGATAAATTTCGCATCAGCACTTTTTAAATTTAAATCAGACATATCCGAACCTTATTTATCCGCTGTCTTTTGCAAAGGACTTTGACCCAAACCCCTGATCGTATTTTCCATTTCAGTAACTATTTTTTCAAATTCAAAACCCATACCCGGGGCCATGCAGCCAAAGAAAAGACGTTCCTTCTCCAGCCCGGCTTCTTCCAAAGCCCCCTTTATCAATTCAACCCTCTTTTTGGCCAGGGTGTTCCCCATAACCGACTTACAGCTTTCATGATGACATCCAAAGATGGCAACCCCATCCGCGCCGGACTCAAAGGCCTTTAAAAGATAACTTAGATCCACCCTTCCCGCACAAGGGACCCTGATAAGCTTAATCTCACGAGACAGTTTAAAACCTTTGAATGCGGCAATTCGCGCCGCCTCGACAGCCGAATTTTCACAACAGAAGGCAATAAGTCTAAAACCGGTCTCTTTTTTCTGTTCGCACTCACCAATTATCGCATCTTCTATCTGCGTATCTATTTCATCGTCAATAAAATGTGCAATCTGAATGGCATCCCCCGGGCATCCTGCTGCGCAAATGCCGCATGCCCTGCAGGCTGGCTCGTGAAATATGGGTCTGGCTTCAAAGGATATGGCGCTATGAGGGCATAACCGGTAACAGGTGAGACATTCGCCACATCTTCTCTCATCAAATATCACCCGCCCCTTTGCTTCAACCCAGCCTCCTTGTCCCAGCAACCCGTGTATATCCGACACAGCCGCCTTTGCCTCTTCAAACCCTTCTTCCAGAGAAACAGGCCCCTTTGCTGATCCTACGGCCCAAATTCCGTTACGATTGGTGTAAATCGGCTGGTTATGGATATTATCCCCCTGCAGAAACCCGTTGGTGTCCAAATTTACCCGGAGTCTTTTGGCCAATAACGTATTCCCGTCAGGGGCCTCATAGGCCTCTTCCAAAACAAGGTAACCCGGCTCTACTTTAATCTTTTCCTCAAGTGTTTCATCATGATAGACAACAGTGATTTTATTATCCTTATTTTTGATCTCAGGGATAGTCTCTGACAACTTTACAAAAAGAACGCCTGCCTCTCGAGCGATTCGGGTCAGCCTTTCCATGCCTAAATGGGCAACCTTAAAATGTTCTGTTATAAACAGGACTTCATTTTTCTTTTCTTTTGCCAGTTTGACAGCGGCTTTAATAGCCCTTTGTTGAGAAAAAGGGGTTGAATGGTGTTTGAAGCCGCATATAAAAACAGTTTTTAATGGTAAATCCTGAGATATAAAAGTGTCTTCAGAGGAAGACAGGGCAGATTCCAACCATAAAAGGGACCTGACAGTTTCGCTTTCTTTGATCCCCCAATTGTCAAATCCTGTTTTCAAAAAAGGTTCGTTTGCCAGGATTATTGCCCCAGCCTCAACAATTTCGTCCCTTTTCTCTTTATCTTGAATTTTTATCTTAAAGTTCCCGGGATATCCCCCAAATTCCAAAATTTCTGTTGAGGGCAATATCCGGAGGCGATCATCCCCGTTCTCTTCTATAAGAGCTGGCGCAACAGCTGCGGTCTCATATTTTTCAGCACCATAAATCTTGAGGTTTCCTGCAATATCATTAGAAGAGCTTATTAATATGACCTCATATCCCATTTTTGTCAGTTCCCTGGCGGCAAAAATTGAAACCGCGCCGGGACCGAGTATGAGCACCCTCCCGGATACAGGGATATCTTTAGGTGTGGAATTCTTTATTTTGTCCATCTTGTCTAACTGTTATTTTGAAACCATTCGAAGGAATTTTGACATATCAAAGGCGGCGCGTTTTGCATGACTGATGGACTCGGAAGCATCCATGGGTCCCTCCGCTGTCCCGGCAATGACAATCCCCCTGTCTTCCATTTTTTCTTTTATCTCCAGGAACCCGTCTTCATTGACATTGAGGCCAAGTTTTTCAGCGAAAAAATTGTTTGAACTGCCAGGCATGAGTCCCACTGACAGGACTACCATATCAAAGTCCTCTGAGATGGTTCTTCCGCTATCTTCATTATAATAATTTACGGAAATATTATCGTTGTCCCCCTGATAAAAATCACCCGGGAGTCCCCTCAGAAATCTCATACGATCCCTGGCCTCCTGGAAATATCGATCAAAGTCCTTTCCAAAATTCTGAATATCCATGTAAAACACCGTGATGTCAATCTCCGGGTTGTCATGGACAAGTCTCAGACCCATTCGCAAGGCGTAACCGCAACAGACCCTGGAGCAGAATTCGTGACCAAGCCTGCTATCACGACTCCCAACACATTGTACAAAAGCCATCTTTTTAGGTTGAACGCCGTCGGATGTTCTGACTATGCCCCCCTCGGACCTGAGCGTTTTTTCCAGATCCATTCCCGTAATCATATTACTAAAGCCCCTGTAATTGTATCGAGCGACTTCTTCAGGGTCAAAGGGTTCATAGCCGGTCGCCAAAACGATACCATCAACTTCCCTTGACCACGATTCTTTCTCTCCATCCAGTTCGATAGCATGTTCGGGACAAACCGCTTGACAGATCCTGTCTTTCTTGTCCCGGCAATGCTCACATTTGAACGGGTCGATTGCGTAAGACGGATGGATGTTAGGGGAAGGAGCTCTTATGATGGCACCTCTTTCAACCCCAGGGCATTTTTCATAGCACAGCCCGCAGTTTGTGCACTTTCCGGGATCAATCAACTGGGGATCTGAGCTAAAAGATGCACTAAATCGATTTCCTATCTTTTCTACGCCTGTAAGCGTAGTTCTCGTTCTGATACAAATCCCCTCATTTACGGAAATATCCCTCAAAGTGCCTTCAACAAGGCAATCATTGCATTTTATACACCTGTCCGTAGCCTTGCAAGTAATATTGACGGCATGGCCCCCAATAAAAGGACTTCTTTCAATCACGAGGGCGGTAATACCCATTGAGTTCAACTCCCGGGCCGCGGTCAGACCCGCAATTCCGCCACCTACAATCAATACGAAATCGGTCTTTTTATCAACCATTCCATACTCCTCAATGCGAATTCTTCTTCTAAAAGGACTTTTTCAAAACACCATAGTTTGATCAAGGTCCGGGCGAGAGAATATCTTGTTACATCCTTACGGGCCAAAACGGACATTTTATAATTTGGTGCCACAGCCGCTACAAAATTTATCGCTTTTATTCATTTGCTCCCCACAATTGGGGCAGAAACTATGCCGATATCGGTTATCGACTTGTGTATCAACAGGCTTGGGGATGCGTGACGAGGAGCGGCGGGAGGCAAGGTGCCAGATCAAGGAAACAACTACGATAAGACCACCGATAAAAATAATGACAAGACCCCAGTTAAAGCGGGAACCGGCGGTTGACGCGGCGGGTAATCCGGTTTTTTGATTATCAGGTTTTGGAGGAGGCAGGTTTGCAACCGACAATCGGGAGACGGTCATTGTGTAATCCACGTGTAGTGAAACCGTTTCTCCGGCCGGGACATCTTGTGTGGAGAAAGTGTAATAACTGAATCCATCCTCACCTTTTACGATATTTTCAGCGGCAGGCTCGGTATTAAGGACACTCGCCGATATGGGTCGCTGCACTGTCAATTGAAGTTTTTTAACGGATAGATCGGCCAGCCAGGTAAAATCAAAAGATCGCTGGTTGTAATTGACGGTATACGGGACATAATACTCCACCCTAAAACCTAAATCCGATGTGATGAACGTCAGCGTACCAGCGGGATTACGGCTGGAAGCAATATCATCTTTCATGTGGCCATCACTTCCATCAATACGGGCAACAGCATTGATTTGGGCTGTTTCTGGTATAGGCAGGGTAACAGCGGCAGGAAATCTTGTGCCACTCGCGAGTGTGCCGGTCAACATAACAAGGACGGACTTCCTGTCATAATCAGGCCAAAGTTCAACAGCAAGTGTGTCAATGGCCTTAACCGGGGTTTGTGCAAAAGCAGCAGCCGCGGGCATCAGTAAAAAAAGGGTTAATAAAAAAACAAAGCTTCGCTTCACTATTGCACTCCGTTACAAAACGTCAATTCCACAAGCGTTTTCTTCTAGAGAAAACCGCGTACATTCCTCGGGCCGTCTGAGGCTGAAACGTGTTGCCGCAGGGTAGTTGATCAAAACAACGGAGATTAACTGCCAAATTTTCGGTCAATTTCATTCTGGATTTCGACTACGGATGCCCCCTGTGCGTGCATTCGAGACGCTAACAGCGCCTCATCTATACACACGCCTCATGTGGATGCGTGGGTATCCACATAACAGCTCAGCAAATTCTTGTGATTAAAATTTTCCTTACATCGGCAATAACAATAGAGGCGGTCAAGCACCTCTGGTATTGCGCGAGCTATCTCATAGGCCTTTCTGGCCTTTCCCTTAAACCGTTGAGGCGAAAGGGTCTGTCTTGTCTCCCGAAGACGGATATTTTCTTTTTTTAAATTTGCACGCTCATGGGCGGGTTGTTTGGGTTCGTCCCGTTGATAGAAAAAATATCCCCCAAAGACGAGCAGTGCAACACCAACGACCAAACCTATAAGAGGGTACCTGGACTTCTTTTTTGGTTGCGACCCTTCTTGTACTGACTTAGGCTTATATCCTGCAGATTTCCCTTTTCTTTTTGTTCCCTTTCTCTTTTTTCCCATAATAGAGTTCCTTTTCTTTTTTAGGCAAAAAAATTTCTATGTTTTTAATGTAACCACAGGAGCCGGATAATTCAAGAGGTGACCAATTCCCTGGCATCTACGGTTTTATTTTCCTGTTTCACCGGGCGCAAAACGAAGAATGACGATCGTCGCCACCTGATGCCGATCACCGTTATCACCATCCCAGATGGCCAGACCAAAGGGGTAGAGCTTTTTTGAGGGATCAAACTGCACATCCAGTTTGTCGGAGGTCCGCAAAGCCCTGCTTAATTCGAGAACCCAATATCCGTCAGCCCAGATGGCCTGACCGCTGATGTCCGCGGAATTCCCCCCCTCGGGAAGACCGGATTCATAAAGAGGCAGGGTTTTTCTTATTGGTTCGGTGCCATCAGATAATTGTAGAGGGACCCGTTTTCCCCCTTCCAGATGGAATTTCGGCAGGAGTAGCTTTTCTTTTGTTTTCCGGGCATTGAGAACAAGTGGGATTCCACCGACTGTTTCCGGCATTCGTGCCCCGGAAGCGTCGCTCCCATGCGCAGCAGACAACTCAGGAATTGCCCATCTTAATGGGGGCTTTTTGCTCCCTTTAGGGATAAATATGGTCTGATAGTCCAGAAACCCATCCCCGGGACGTCCCCCCTTTTTGGCTGCAAAGGCATTCCAGTACCACTCATCCACCAACGCCCCTTTCTCTCTGGTAGCCATACGCGGGAATTCTTTGTAGCGGCCGGTGTTGTGGCACAAGACAGCACAGCCTCCCAGTTTAAAGTCCTTGACCTGTTCCGTTATCTGCCACTGAAGTGCAAAAGCATCAGGAGAGTCCATCTCTGCCTGCCATCGTCCGTTGTTAAAACGCCACTGGCCCATCTGGTCATGGTGGGTTTTATCGCGCCATCGAAAAGTGAAATAGATATGGGTGTCATCGTAAACTGATCGAATAAAGACCGTTGCTCCCGGCCGAACAGGCCCGTTACTCAATTGCCACGTAGGGACCCCGGTTTCAAGGGCGACAGCCCAGGTATCATCCAGGGCACTGCCGTCCATTTTTGGGGCGGGTTTTCCGTCTAAATATACGGAAATGACAGTGGGTGGTAAATCTTCTTTCTCGTAATCCTTGTGTCGATCGGGTCTATGGCAATTCAGGCATACGCGATCTGCTTGAGTTTTGAAAATATTGTTCCTGGCCAACTCGGCGCCATCCCTGGCCCTGCCTCCGGCCATGAGTTCAGTATAAAATCCTCCCGGACCGTGACAGCCTTCGCAGGTAACCTGGTCTTCCAGATAGTGACCTGTTTGTTGATTGAAACCCGTTGTGTGACAATCAAGGCATTGCGACTCGTCTATGGAAATCCCGTTGTTCTGCAGTTCTTTCAGTTTTTCTTTCACCTTGTCAAGGGGTTTGAACTTGAGATTGCGCCAGCGTGCCACATGTCGTGGATGCGAACTCAGATGACAGCGCAGACACAGGTTAGAACCGGTGAATTGTATCCGTTCTCCGGAGGCGCTGTATTTAAAAAGGTCGAGGGCAGAGGTTCCACTGTTACTCGCTTCCAGATACTCGTATAGTGGCCGGCGAGGGATATGCAAAGTGGAATGCGCCGCGGATTCCTCGGTAGCCCTTCCGACACCCCCGTGACAAACCGTACAGCCGTATTCTTCAAATGGGAAACGTTCTATTTCCGGATGTTTTTTTTCGAGTTCTTTCAGGTCCAAATGGCAGGTATTACATCGGTCTACACGACTGCCGCCGTCCAGCAGAATCTGTCTGATCCTGTATTGAGGGTGGTTAAGATAGTTCAAACGTTTTTGCAGCTTGGTGCGTTCTGTCTTGTCGGCACGGGCTAACGCTTTTGTTACCTTGTCTTTTTCTTTAAGAAAAAACGCCTCTTGATAGCGTTTCCACTCAGGGTTCATCTCCTTTCTGAGAATCAGACCCATGGTTACCAGAAAGAAGACAGCGAGCAAAACAAATATTATATATAGGTGTCGATTCACTCCGGGAGTTTTCCTATACAAAACCTGAGGGAACTACTCAGGTTGTCGGGTTCACGGTTCAGGGTTCACGGTTCCATTCTCGTCCCTGAACTGCATTTTAGATGCGTAATTACGAGAAAAGTGTCAGCCTCGTAAGGCCTAATCCAAAATTTGGAGCCAAATTGGCAATTATTTGGGGAAATGAGCATTTTTAACGAGGACTTCGGGTCTTCACTGCCGTCCTTGTCCTTAACCCTGAACGTTGAACCCTGAACCCCTGAACCTGAGTGGTTACAACCTGGGTTACTAATACTGGCTGCGCCAGGAACCCGTGCGTGCAGTCTTAAGCAAAATTTTGAACGCCATGCGCTTCAGATATTAAACCATGGCGTTTGTACGATATACCGTATGTTCAAGAAAAGGCGGAGCAAAACCTTTATGACAACTGCCCCCATGGTCAAAACCAGAAAAAAGTAGACAGCGCAACGAACCCTTCCCCAGTCTTCAAACCGACGACGCCACAAGGTGAAAGGCAAAAGGAGACCCAAGAGATAATAAACGCCGACCACAAATACGCCCAACCAGCCGGACAGGCTACGAAAACCCTGTTGGGCCGGCTTCGCCATGCCCCAGCTTTCCCAAGGCCAATACCAGTCCCAGTTTGAACCACGGAACCAGGTCGATATGCACGTGAGCAGGACCAAAAACAAAAGACCGGCTGTAAAAGGCAAAGTGGCCCATATTCGACGCCGGAAGGAATAATGCCCCGCACCCCGTGGGTCCCTATCAAGCAGGGGAATCAAAACCAAACCCAATATGATAAAAAATGGAATCACCACTCCGGCAAACCAGGGGTCAAAGTAAACAAGTAACTCCTGAATTCCAAGAAAATACCAAGGTGCTTTGGCGGGATTTGGCGTAAAATCCGGGGCAGCCGGCACATCCAGGGGGGCCTCGACCAACAACCCGAGCCAGGCCAGAACCAATAAACACGCAAGCGCCGCCAGAAACTCTTTGAATAGAAAACGAGGGTAGACCGGCAGCATGACCGGAGGGTCTTCCATTTTCGCTTTCTTGATCGTGCCCTTTTTCAACTCTTTTGACAATCGATCTCCTTGGTATTACTTTCACCTAAAGCCTGGACGCCAATTTGCCATCCTTACGCACACGCCAGAAATGTACCATTAAACAGATGGCTGCTAAAAGTGGTAAAATAAAAACATGCAGACTATAAAAACGGATCAGGGCTCTTGGTCCGAGATCTGAATCTCCCAACAAGAAGAAGGTTATGTCATGGTCGGGTCTGAGCCCCAACTCGCTCCCAAAGGGCCCATCAGCGCCAAGGAATGGAACCGAATGGAGCAAAGTCGTACCCACCCGTGTCCCCCAATATGAGATTTGATCCCATGGCAACAGGTAGCCCGTAAATGCAAAGGAAAATATAACCAGAAGCAGGCTAACCCCGACAATCCAGTTGAATTCTCGTGGTGGTTTATAGGACCCTGTATAGAAAACCCGAAGCATATGCAGCACGACGGTAATTACTATGCCATGTCCGGCCCATCGATGGACGTTACGCAAAAATCCTCCTAAAAAGACCGTGTAGCGCAGATCCAATATATCGGTGTAGGCATTTTCCAGGGTAGGTCGGTAATAGATCATCAGAAGAGCACCGGTAATGACCGTCACCAGAAACAGCAGAAAGCTTAATCCCCCAAGACACCAGGTAAAACTGATCTTCATCCTATCTGCAGATAACCGCGTCGGATGCAGATGCAAAAAAACCGTACTCCGCACTGCTTGTAGTTCTTCTTCAGGGGTGCGGGGCAAACCGGTCCTGAATATTTTGCGTTTAAACTCCAAGGGCAGCTTCATGTTCATCCTTTATACACTGCACCCCACTTGATGGAACTGAACCAATTTAGAACCGTATGGACTGGTGCAGCCGTTCACGGGTTCAAAGGTTCAGAGGTTCAAGGTTACGTTCTTGTCCCCGGACACCATTTTGGAGACGTATTTATGTGAGAAGCGCACGGCTTCGTCATTCCCAATCTAAAAATTGGCGGCGTATTGGCACTTACACGGCAAAACCAGGACTTTTTACAAGAACTTCGGGTCTTCAATTTTGTCTTTGTTCCTAACCCTGAACGTTGAACCCTGAACCTGTGAACGCTTACGGGCTGGTTTTACGTCTTTCCGGGTTGAAAACGCGGCGCAGTGCCCTTTATTCGCTTAACAACAATATCCTGATCCACAACAAGGAGCCCATCATCATCCAATCTCATGGCAAACAGATCCAGCGGACGGGGTGGCGGCCCTTCGATATTCAGCCCTTCGGCGTCAAACTTTCCCCCATGGCACGGACATAGAAACATGTGGTAATCCCTGTTCCAGGCCACCATACATCCGAGGTGCGTACAAACTGCAGAGATAGCCAAAAAACCTTTTTCATCTCGAACGACAAAGAGGTTATGCCCGCGAATATAGACCACCTGGCCGGGGTGGTAATCGTCGGGAAAACCCACTTGGACCCACATGGCGGGCCGACTGGACACCCGCGGCCAAACAAACCGCAACATAGCGCCTAAAAAGGCTGCCAAAGAAAGGCCTAACCCGGCCCATGAGAGCCACAACAGAAAACTGCGGCGACCCTGTTTGAATTCTGAGACGGAGGTGTTGATATTACGTGACATTCATGTTTTCCGTTTGCCCTTAAAGCCCCTCATCAAACTCTTTTAATTCTTTTTCCAGACGTTCTTCATACCCCGCCAGATAGGCCTTATCGATTTGAGGAGCTTTTTCCGCCGGCGTCTCTTCAGACCAGCGACGAAGCATCAAATAGATACCGATCCCCACAAAGATGACAAGCACAAATGGAAAAACCCACAGCATCAGGTTAAATCCCTTTTTACTGGGTTTGGCCAGGATTCGTTCCCCGTATCGACTTGCAAAATATTCTAATATTTCTTCTTTGGTTTCGCCCTGACGCAGCATTTTTAAAACCAGTTCGCGCATCTGTCTGCTGGTTTCGTTACTCGATTGCCCGATGGTTTGACCAGCGCAAAGAGGGCACATAATGCCATTGTAGAGTTCACTGGCCGATCTTTGCACCGCTTCTTCATTCGGATTCTGAGCGATAACCATGTTGTTTTGAAAAAGCGCAATAAAAAGAATCAGCCCAACAAGGATGATCTTGTACTTCATAGCTTATCCACCTTTACGTAATAAGGGTTGCCAGTCTTTGCACCGGGTCTTTGCACCGATCCGATCCCGGTGGGGTGTTGTCCTATATCCATTTTTTGAGCAATCCCCCCTTGGTTAACCAATAGTGAACCTGGTAGGATCCGGCTATCAACAGCAGGGCACCTGCGACCCTCCCCATGTAGGGCACGGCGCGGCGCAGATAAATCGTCAGCCCTCCTTTAAACAGCCCAAAACTTAGGGCCAGTAAAGTCAGCACGGCCCCCATGCCCAGTGAATAACTTACGAATTGCAAAACACCGTTTGAAAACCCCTGAGACGTAATGGCGTTTCCCACTACCACCAAAAATACAGGGAGTGTGCAACCCAAAGAGGCCATTCCGTATCCGATACCAAAAAGAAAGTAGGTATTGAACCCCTGAGATTCGGGATTACCTATCAGGTTCGCAAGACGCCCTGGAAGTGAGCTATAAATAGACTTTCCAGCCAGCAAAAACAGGCCGAGGCACGTCAGGATAGCGCCGACAAACAAACCAAGCCAGGGCAGATACTGCATGAAAATATATCCCCCTGCCCAGATGATCACTCCGGCAATGGAAAAAAGGACTGTAAATCCGAGGGTCACTGCCATTCCAATAAACAGTGCCTTGCCGCCTTTACGTATAGGGTGGATGGGAGCAGTGCCGTCATCCCGGCCACCCAAATACAGAGATAGATACGCCGGTAATAGGGAAAAACCACATGGATTAACTGTTGACACCATCCCGGCGGCAAAAGAATATCCAAAAGGGAGCAGGATGGCCAGTGCATTCATCCAGTTGGCCAGAAAAACCTGTATTTCACTCATTGCATGATTTCCTCGATTGCGCGGATAAGCACGCTCTTCTCTATGGCGCCAACCCAGCGGCGAACGATCATACCTTTTTTGGAGATAAAGAAAGTCACCGGAAGACCTGAGACACCATAGTCGATGCTGATTTCTCCTGTTGGATCAGGGCCATTGGGATAGGTGACATTGAATTCGCGGATATAGCTCAGGGCATCTTTTTTCCGGTCCTGAATATTCACCCCAAGAAAGACCACATCTCGATTCTTATAAATGCGCCATGTTCTCTCCAAAAGCGTTGCTTCAACTCTACAGGGAGGGCACCAGGACGCCCAGAAGTTTAAGACGATTGCCTTACCCTTTAGACCTTCCAGCGAAACTGTGTCTCCTCTGAAGGTCGTCAGGGTGAAATCGGGTGCCGTGCGATTTACCATAGTGATGCCACTGAGACCGGTTATGGATTCCTTGTTTAAAACGCCCCATATTAAAAGCCCCAAGAAACCGATAAGGATAATTACAGTAGCGGCAAACGCCAATTTTTTTGTAAATATTTTCGATTCCATAAATCTGTTAAATCCTCATAAAACAGAACACAAAGCTCCAAATTTCAGATTTCAAGATATGTCGTCGCCATAATGTCCTGCATGATTCTTGCTGATCCTTTAATAAACCATTCGCATTTATCATAATCATCTTAACCTCAATTTCAATATTTTTTGTGCCTGTCCATGATATCTGGTTCTTTGGGGCCTGCGCAAGAATAACTTCACATTTTCGCATCCCTACGACAGCATTAAAGACCGGATGGCCAAATACATTTTGGATAGGAGCGAAGAGCTTGGTCTACTCAGACCCGATACCCCATATGTTGTGGTCATGTTTTTCCTTGACTCACAAGAAAGGGTTCTTTATAGTCCTTCACCCAGAAGCAAGTTCTTATCATCTGAAGTTGTGCGCCGGGCTGATCTCAGTTGTGGTATATCCAACGTGGAGCAGGTGGGAGATTCTTGGACGCACCACAAGCTCAATAATTTTTGTTCTTTAACCCTTAAAAATAACAAAATGAAGAGGAGGTAATTATGAAAATGATCATCAGATTATTCGTTGTCGGTGTACTTTGTTTTGCTATGATGGGAACTGGCGTTGTTCTTGCGGAAAAACCAGAAGTGACTCTGAAGTTCCATCATTTTCTGCCCCCGAAATCACCGGCTCATCAGAAAATGATCATGCCTTGGGTGGAGCGTGTGGAAAAAGCATCCAATGGCCGGATTAAGATTGATGTTTATCCGTCGATGACTCTTGGGGGAAAGCCACCACAACTTATCCGACAGTTGCGTGACGGAGTTGTTGATATTGTTTGGACGGTGAATGGCTACACTGCTGGTCAATTCCCACGAACTGAAGTGTTTGAGTTACCTTTTATTCACACCAATAATGTGGTTGCGACTAATCTGGCAATGTATGATATGTATGATAAGTATTTAGCTGAAGAATACAAAAGTGTTCACCCTCTCGTGCTGCATGTTCATGCCGGCCAAGCTTTCCACATGGTGGATACGCCAATTCGCAAAGTGGAAGATGTGAAAGGATTAAAGATACGTATCCCAACACGTACCGGGGCTTGGGTCCTCGAAGCACTGGAAGCAAACCCTGTTGGAATGCCTGTGCCCGCACTCCCACAAGCTCTTTCTAAAAAGGTGGTTGATGGTGCATTAATTCCTTGGGAAATCATTGCACCCCTAAAGATTAATGAATTGACCAAATACCAGATTGAAGGTGTCAATCGGACTCGTTTTGGCACAACCACCTTTCAAATCTCAATGAATAAGAACACCTACGACTCACTTCCTGCTGATCTCAAAAAAGTGATTGATGACAATTCCGGGATTGAATTTGCTAAGGAAGTCGGTAGAGTCTGGACCCGTTCTGAGGATGGCGGTATCAACTTGGCAGTCAAATCCGGCAATGAGCATATCGAGATTGGTGAAGCGGAGTTAAAGAGATTTCGCACCAAACTGAAGCCAGTGGAGGATCGCTGGATTGCTGAAGTAGGGAAGAAAGGCATTGACGGCCGCAAATTGGTTGATGAAGCACGGGCTGCCATTGCTAAACACAGTAATGCAAAATAGATGAACCAGCAAAGAATCAGTTTCATCAGTCTCATCCGTAGTCTTATTCGAGTGTGGGCACTATTGGGGGGCTTACTGCTTATTGGCATCGTACTGATGACCGCCTATAGTGCCACCTCGAATCTCCTATTCAATGCACCAATAGCAGGTGATTTTGAGATTGTCGAAATGGGAGTTGCTCTTGCGGTCTTTGCCTTCTTACCCTTTTGCCAACTGACAAAAGCCAATGTCAGTGTTGATATCTTCACTATGCGGGCAGGGCCACGAGTTAGGGTTCTCATGTCCTTTCTGGCCTCACTGGTTGCGATCCTCTTTGCGATCCTCTTGCTCTGGCGGATGAGCATGGGGATGTCGGATTATCGTCAATATGAAGAGTATACCGCTATTTTAGGCATCCCTCTTTGGATGGCCTTTCCACCGATCCTCTTCTCATTATTCCTGCTTACTCTTGCCTCCTTGATCACAGCCGCGGAATCCATTGGTGTGTTGCGTCAAGTTGATGATGGCATGAAAACCTAACAAAATATTTTCATATGGATAACAGTTTTATCATTGGTCTTGAAGGCCTGGGTGTTCTTGTCTTATTAATCGCAATTCGTGTACCCATCGCTTATAGTATGCTGGTTGTGGGAATCGCGGGTGTTATGATTCTCTCAGGTCCGGCCATCATCCTCTCCCAACTCAAAGATCTAGCTTACGCTCAATTCTCGAGCTACGGTTTGTCTGTGGTGCCCATGTTCATTCTAATGGGCTCCCTCTCCACCCATGCGGGATTGAGCCGTGACCTTTTTCGGGCTGCCAATACCTGGCTTGGCAGGTTTCGAGGAGGCGTAGCGATGGCGGCAATTGTAGCCTGTGCCGGGTTTGGCTCAGTGTGCGGATCTTCACTTGCCACCGCTTCTACAATGGGGAAGGTGGCATTACCTGAGTTGAAACGCTTAAATTATTCTCCGGCCCTGGCGACTGGTACGGTCGCTGCGGGGGGGGACGCTCGGGATTCTCATTCCCCCTTCTATCGTGTTGGTGATCTATGCGATTATTGTGGAAGCCAACATCGTTACCATGTTTATGGCTGCCTTTATTCCCGGGCTTTTAGCGGTCCTCTTGTTCATTCTTACGATCAGCATCTATGTTTTGGTTGTTCCCAGCGCAGGTCCTCCAGCGGAAAAGGCCAGTCGAACTGAGCTTTGGCAGTCCACTGTGGCTGTTCTTCCAGTTGTTGGAATTTTTGGTTTGGTGATTGGTGGAATTTATGCCGGCGCCTTTAACCCCACTCCTGCCGCTGCTATCGGGGCCTTTCTTGTGGCAATTTACGGAATAGCACGCCGTAAAATTACTTGGAACGGTTTTACTGAATCGCTGTTGGACACGGCTAAGACCAGTGGGATGATTTACCTTATCTTGATTGGTGCCGAAACCTTGAAGATTTTCATGTCTCGCGGCCGCGTACCGATGGAAGCGGCAGATCTTATGATATCTAGCGGATTGTCACCTTACATGCTTTTGACTTTACTTCTAATAGCCTTGATTATCCTGGGATGTTTTATGGATAGTCTGTCTATGATCATTCTGGCGATGCCGTTCTTCTGGCCGGTCATTGAGGGACTCGACTTCGGAATGTCTCAGGACTTGGTGAAGATTTGGTTCGGCATTATTGCCTTGGTTGTTGTGGAACTGGGATTAATCACACCACCGGTAGGATTGAATGTTTTCGTAATCAATTCTCTAGCGGACAACGTCCCGATGAGCGAAACTTTTAAAGGGGTAATGCCATTTTTTGTGGTAGAGCTGTTTCGTATCACACTGATAGTTGTCTTTCCAGCAATTGCACTGACTCTGCCTAGACTGCTCTCTGGGTAAGTTTGGGAACCTGAGATATCTGATTCCGTATGTCAACGTCTGATTTTGCCAGATTCACTCAACCCTAACGTTGTCAGATTCACTCAACTTAACAAAAGGTTTTTGCCCGTTTCTTTATCAAATATAAAGAGCTTCTCTTGAACGATCTGAAAACAAACCTTTGCGTCTATTTCAATGTCAAACTGCGCATCGGTGGTGGCCTTAAACAACAGATCTTTCACCTTTAAGGTTACTATCTTTTCCATACCCATATTTTCAATACCATAAACCACCCCTTCAATACCAACTTCCGAGGGGATCAACACATCCTCGGATCGGAAACCAACCATAACCTCCCCAGGAAGGCCTTTAAAACTGTTTTTGACGGGTGGTTCAAACGCGAGTTCAAAGACATCCTTGATGATAACCAGGTGATCATTTTCTATATGCCCATCAAATAAATTCATGGTTGGCGTGCCCACGAATGCGGCCACATAAGTATCGGCAGGACTGTTGTAGATTTCATATGGAGTTCCGATTTGGATAAGCCTTCCATTGTTCAAAATGCCAATCCTGTCACCCATGGTCATGGCTTCAATTTGGTCATGGGTAACATAAAGAAAGGTCGCCCCCAGGTTTATCTGTAAATCCTTTAGTTCAGACCGCAGCAGTTCTCTCAACTTGGCATCAAGATTCGAAAGAGGTTCGTCCATCAAGAAGATTCGGGGGTCCCGTACAATGGCCCTTCCAATGGCAACTCGCTGCATCTCCCCGCCGCTCAGCTTATCTGTTTTCCGGTCCAACAGATGGTTGATCCTGAGCGTTTTCGCAGCCTTTTCCACCCGTCGGGTCACCTCCTCCGGCGTTGACTTCCTTATCTTTGATTTCAGGGGAAACTCCAGATTTTGTCTGACAGAGTAATGGGGATAAAGCGAGTAATATTGGAAAACAAGTGCCACGTCTCTTTCTGCCGGCCCCCAACCAACCACGTTTTCTCCGTCGATATATATATTTCCATGATCTGGCCGCTCCAACCCGGCAATGCACCGCAGCGTTGTGGTTTTTCCAGCGCCCGTTGGACCCAAGAGGACAAAAAACTCCCCGTCGCGGATTTCGAGATTGAGATCTTGGAGGGCTGTGACTTCTCCAAAGGTTTTCTTCAGGTTTTCTAAGGCAACCTGGGACATCTGCACCTCTTCTGATCAGCCATCTAAAACATTTCCCGTTTCTTTGTCAAAAAAATGGGTTCTTTTCTCATCCAGTTTAAACCAAATGCTCTCACCCGGCCTTTCAACAAACCGGGCTGCGGTCTTGGCGCGGATAAGATGGTCCCCTATTTTGACATCCACAATGTCATAGGGACCCACCGGTTCAATCACATGGACTTCTACTTTCAGATAGCCTTCTCTGGGCTCTCGCGCCACCTTAATGGCTTCAGGCCTTACACCTATGGACAGGGTTACATCTGACGCGGCTTTTTCCGATATCTTGTGGTAAACCGATTTGGAGAAATTTAGATGAGCGCCCCCATTGCCCAGAAATATCTTGGTATGGCTCCCATCAAAATCCATGATACAATCCAGGACATTCATGACAGGGCTGCCTATAAATTGTGCCACAAACAGGTTTGCGGGATGGTCATAGATCTCTGCCGGGCTACCAATTTGTTTCAACACCCCTTCATCCATGATGGCAATCCTATCCGCCATCGACATGGCCTCAACCTGATCATGGGTTACATAAAGGGTGGTTGCATGGATTTCTCTATGGAGCCTTTTTAGTTCAGTCCTCATCTCTTCCCTGAGCTTGGCATCCAGCGACCCTATGGGCTCATCCATCAGGATCGCCTTGGGCCTTCTTACCATGGCCCTTCCGACCGCGACCCGTTGCATATCCCCGCTGCTTAGCGCAGAGGGGTTCTTGGTTAAGATGGATTCAATTTTGAGAACCTTGGCAACTTCTTTGACCCGCTTTTCAACAGTGTGCTTACTCTCCCGCGCAGCCTTCAAAGGAAACGCTATGTTGTCAAAGACATTCAAGTGTGGATAAAGTGCGTAAAATTGAAAGACAAAGGCGATGTCTCTGTCGCTGGCCCTCAGACGGTGAACAGGTTTCCCATCGATAAAAATCTCTCCGCCGTCAATCTCTTCAAGTCCGGCGATGGCACGGAGAGTGGTTGTCTTCCCACATCCGGACGGCCCCAGCAGCACCAGATATTCCCGATCTTTAATCTCAAGGTTGAGCCGTCGAATGACGTGGTTTTTATCAAAATATTTTTCGATATTAACTAATCTAATGCTGGCCATGAAATTTCCTGTGAGTCAACCGCTACCCTTCCCGGACAAAGGTTTAATATGAGAAAAAAAGATAAAGCCGACCAGACCCGCCAACGTGATGATAAAGCCGTAGACATGGAAAAACAGAATCCATGGCTGGCATAGACTAACAATCCCCAGAATAATGACCCACATAAAAAGGGGTTCAAAATACTTTACGCTTAAACGTCTAAACATGCGCCCTCCTTAAGGCTTACTTCCTGATAGCCCCGAAAGTGACCCCCCGCAGCAGGTGCTTTCGTAAGAGAAACGTAAAAATGGCCACCGGCAATAGAAAAAGCAAGGTCCCTGCAGCAATGGTTGTCCAATCTATCATGCCCGATCCCAGTTGTGAGGGGATAAACGGTGGCGCGGTCTGTGCATTCCTGTTTGTCATCATGAGTGCAAATGCATATTCATTCCAGGCGGTAATAAAAGAGAAAACCGCGGTCGCAGCAATACCTGTCGCTGATTGGGGGAGCACGATTTTCCAAAACGCTTCAAACCGTGTATATCCATCAACCAGAGCGGCTTCCTCATACTCAATGGGGATTTCGTCCATAAACCCTTTCATGATCCAAACGCAAAAAGATAAGTTAAATGCCGTGTACAGAAAAATCAGCCCCAAATGCGAATCTACCAATCCCACTGTCCGATACATCAGAAAAATTGGGATGGCCACAACTATGGGAGGCAGCATTCTTGTGCTCAGGATAAAGAAGAGCCAGTCCTTTTCACCCCGGACCTTGAACCTGGAAAAACCATAGGCCGTAAGCGTGCCCATGGTGAGGGCCAGAAGCGTGCTCAGCCCCGCGATGACAATGCTATTCCAAAATCGGTTCAGATAGGGGGAAGCCGTAATAATTCTCTCCCCTCCGTCATAGACGAGTTTTTCATACCACTCTGCCTTTTCATATTTCTCAGTCTTGACAGGTTTTCGTAACTGGACCCTTTTTGTGAAAAGTTTGACAAAGGGCGTGATTTCAGGTTTGAAAAAGGTGGTGGGAGGGACTGTGGTTGCCGCGGACCTTGGCTTAAAGGCGGTGGATCCGATCCAATAAAGCGGAATCAAGTAAATGATTGTCACAATGATGACGGCGACTACCGCAAGTTTACCAAAAAAACGGTATCTCGAAGATTCTACTGCTGCCATCTTACCGTTCCTTTGCCTTGTTTAGGTATTTTATGTAGATATTGCTGATCCCAATAATCATGATCAACAGGATATAGGCAAGGGCGCAGGATTTACCCGTTTGCCACTGTGGAAAAGCCAGATTGTAAAGTTTGATAGCAATCAATTCTGTGGCGGTTCCGGGACCGCCGCCGGTCATAATAAATGCCAGATCAAATGTCTTAAAGGCCTCCATGGTTCTAAAGATGACGGCGATGAGTAACAGGGGGGTAACCAGGGGTAGGGTAATTCTCCTGAATGTAAACCACCTGGATGCCCTGTCGATTGCCGCTGCCTCATATAGATGTTGAGGGATTGCTGATAACCCGGCAAGCGACAACAACATGACAAAAGGAGACCACATCCAAATATCGGTAATTGCAATCGCATAGAGCGCCATATCGGGATTGGAAATCCAGACAAATTTCCCAAGGCCCAGCAGATAGTTGATTATACCCCAGGAGGGACTATAGAGTAGTTTCCAAAAAAGACCAACGATGGCCATGGACATCATCATCGGGAGCAAAAGAAGGGTCGTAAGGAGTCCCTTTCCGGGAATTTTTCGATTGAGCAAAAGCGCAACGCCAAAACCCACGACAAGTTGTCCGGAGACCGAAATGATCACATATTTGAGCGTCAGGTAAAGGCTTTCCCAGACATAGGGATCGTGGAGCAGTTCGCGGTAATTCTGAATCCCTATCCACTTGGGCGGTTTTCCTGAAACAGCGCTATAATCGGCAAATGAGAGGATCAGGGAATAGAGCAGGGGAAAGATATTGATTATGATCAGGAATACGATTGTAGGAATGATAAAGAGGTTTCGGATCTTAACATCGCTCAAACCCCTTCTGGCTGCAATGCCGGCTCTGATCATCGCGTCACTCTTTTAGATTTTCTTTTACTTTTGTTTGAAAGGAAAGACTGAAAAAAACACCAGGCACCTAAAACAACAAGGGAAGGGGGGTCCCTTCCCTTGTTGTTTTTCGGTATTCGTCACCTATTTGAGGCGACCGTGTTTTTTAAAAATAACTTCCCATTCTCTGGCAATGGTGTCCATTGCTTCTTTGGCTGTCCCCTTATTTCCGACAACATATTGATGCCATGCTCGCTGGCAAACTTCCAACAACTCCGCATACTCCGGAACGGACCAGAAGTCTTTCACCATAAACATGGTTTCGTAAAAGGCCCGATTATAGGGTGTATCATTAAGAAAACTCTCGGATTTCAGAACCTTTGAATTGCAGGTGTACCCGCCAAGCTCTGCCCAGCGTTTTTGAACATCATCCCTGATAAACCAGTTCAAAAACTTGAAGGCAAGGTCCTGTTTTTTAGAGTATTTGATGATGGAAATCCCCTGGCCGCCCAACGCAGAAAATCTTCCTCCGGGACCCTTCGGATTCGCGAAGAACCCCATGTCTTTTGCGTACTTGTTGACGGATGGGTTGATCAACGCCGGGAAAAAGGCAAAATAGTTCATGCTCATTGCAACCAAACCCTCTGTTATGGCCTGGTTGTTCTTCTGGAAGAACACATTTCCCCAGTCGGGCGGGGTGTATTTGTATAGTTCTTTATAGAACGCCAGCGACTCTATGGAGGCTTTGGAGTTTATAATCCCACTAACCTTGTAGGTCTGATAGTTACCCAGGTCTCCACCCCAGGAAAAAAGAACATTTTCAACCCCCATTGTGAGCGCATCGTAGTCTTTTTGGGTGTAGATGGCGACACCGTACCGGCCCTTTTCAGGCCTGTGAAAAAAAGCCGCAATGTCCTTGAGTTGAGCCCAGGTTTTAGGGACTGCCAACTCGTAGCCAAACTTCTTTTTAAAGGCAGCCTTTTCTTTGGGGTCTTCAAACCAATCTTTTCTGTAAGACCACCCCACCGCATCACCTTCGGCTGGAACAGCCCAGTACCTTTTGCTCCCCTTGGGATATTCAGCATATCCAACGATGGTTGCAGGGGCCATGCTTTTATCAACGCCCTTTTTGATAAACCAGTCTGTCAACTCCACATAGTGCCCCTGGGTTGCCCCTGCCCCTAACCACTGGGAATCCCCCACGACCATATCCCAGGAATCTCCCTTGGCGGCAAATTCTCTAAAGGTTTTGGTTTGAAAATCACCCCATGGCGTCGTCTCAACGGTCACCTTGATCCCCGTCTCCTTCTCAAAATCGAGGACCAGTTCCTGGAGATAGGTTGCGGGGTCCCATTCAGCCCAGAAAATGCTCAATGATTTCCCCGCAATGGCTGAACCGCTTGCTGCAAATAAGAATACTGCACCCAAAATGAACGCAAATACCTTCCGTACCATAGCCGTTCCTCCTTTTATCTTTGATTTATAAATGGTGATTTGAGATCACGCCGTTCGTGATCACCTTCCGTATTCCGTTCGGGATGTAAATACCCTGTGCGCCTTAGATTGATACTCTTTTTGATCACAGAGATACCAATCCTTGTGTTGAACTCTTACAGCCATATGGTTTATTGTCAAGCAATTTTTTTGAGTAAAAACACGTTTCAGCATGTGAATACGTTAATCGAAATATGATATCATCATATTATTCAGGATTCACGATTCAATCTCTTTTGTCCATTTTGGGGAATATTTGAAAAGGGTCATCCATTAAAGGGTAAGTCAATAAAGCTAAGAACATCGCCCATACCAAGTTCGGGCGGCTGGAAAGCGCTTAAAGATTTTCGCGAGGCGGGATTGGTGTTAAGGGAAATGAACACAAATTCTTGTTATTTCTTAACTTTTATATTTATTGTATTTGATTGAAGACCGGTTATTTCCACCGGAATCTTTTTCATCTGGCTAATCTGTTCCGCCAGTTTCATAAGACTTCCATGATATTCCGTGACAATCAGGGCATGACCTGATTTAAAGCCGCTTATTTCAGCCTTTTCGAGCCCTTCTATTTTTTTTAAGGAGGCAATGAAATTCGGGAGAGAGTCAAATGAGATGTGAGATACGCTCAGTTCATATCTTTGAACCTGCGGGGTGCCATTTCTTTGATGCTTTGTGATCGCCGTGATTAGTTTATTGCAAAGATCTGTTGTGGCGTCTTCCAACGGTATGGCCGCACCTAATCCTGAGGGCGGGCGCGTCTCATATCCTGAAAAAAGCACCTGACCTGTTTTGGTCTCAAATGCTTTCAAACGGATTTCATTGGAAAAGAAGCGAGTAGGCCTTCCAAATACCTGTCGAACCCCCACATATGACCGTCTGACTTCTCCATGAATTAGAATCTGAGCCCCAAAATCATTGGCGATCCTGTTAGCCTCAAGAGGGTCGCCTTTCATTAAGGAGGCTTCGATCACCTTTTTTCTCGTGAACTGTCCCGTATCAATTACTTCAAACCCATTTTCCAGCAAGCCACTCTCAATCTGATTTTCTGCGTTACGATTGCCTTCAGCTGCCACGCCCAGGAAGGTCGTGTCAATTTCAATGCTGTAGATGGCCACCATTACTTTAACTTTAGCTTTAGAAGGTGGCACTTCTTCCTCTTGTAAAGGGGGAGACGCGACCTCCCTTGCCTCCGGGGATGGAGACCTGTCTGCCTCATTTGCATCAGCAAAGGTCGCCCATGCAAAGGGACTGAAAAAAACCAGAAAAGAGATAAAACAAAGAAAAAATCTCATCTTTCAACCTGAGAGCCCCAAGGATAAAATTTCTCCACCTTGAGCCCTTACTGAGGTACCACTATGGTCATGCCTTTTTTAATATTTTTGCCCTGGATTATTTTGCCGATGGAAATCTTTTTCTTTACTTTTACTACCTTTATGACGCCTATCTTTTCAATGCTTTGGTCCAAGACCTCGCCCGTATCAGGATCTCTGAGGGTCTCCACTGTACCCACATCAAAGGTCTGCCCCACTGCGACCCCTTCTCTCCTGCCTCGGTTGATGTATACTTTCCCCTTTTTAGACAGAATAATCGTTCCGGTCCAGATCATATTTTCCAATTGGGCTTCAAGGAAGGAAACGCCCTCATCTACGGCCATCTCCATGGCCTTTCCTGCATTTGTCTTTTTAAAGCCTCCAATATCTCCGCTGAAGCCTGCGATGCTCACCCCGAGAGAAAGACCTGACTTTGAGACCTTGCCATAGCATTTCTTCGAAGCCACAACCTGTCCTGTGCTTGAATCAATAATATACATCACTACGTTTATTTCGGCCTCACTGGTTTTCCCCCCAATCCTGAAACCGCCTACCCGAAAGCCTCCGCCACCTCCGCTTGTCTTATCAGAAAAATGGGTGATACTCCCTTTTACAAGCAACTGGGCAGGGGTCATCTGTCCGGTTACAACCTTTTTTCCGCCACCGGCCGCCCTTCCACTGGCGGCAAAATCCTGTTCAGCCATGGCCTCTTTTCTCATACCTTTTTCACCCAACACGATAAATCTGCCGTTTCCAAGTTCAATAATAAATCCAATTGGAGGGGAGAATGGAATCTGGGGGATGCCTGGAGCGCTGTCCTTACTGATAGCTTGAACCAAACCGGCCGATTTATTGTGCTGGGTGAAAAAGATATGAGAAGAGAGGCCATGGCTGAACAGGATTTTGCCGCTAGTGGAAGGGCGGCCGGTGGCGGAAAAAAGGTTGTAACCGGGCAGATGACCCCTGCCCAATTGCTTGTAAAAGGGAATATCACTCATTTTTCTGATAAGACA
>PVMK01143980.1_pt1 | contig 28187 bp, 28 predicted proteins | sample 1853481 | NCBI WGS metagenome assembly PVMK01 (sample SAMN08533507, study PRJNA380276) | Marine sediment metagenome, whole genome shotgun sequencing project. | reverse complement strand
CGAAAAAGTCTATCAGACCTTTACGCTCGAAGTAACGAATCCCGGCGGCCACAGTTCCTTACCCGTTAAGGACAACGCGATCTACCGTCTTGCCGACGCACTGGTTCGCATCCGCGCTTACGATTTCCCCGTCGTACTTAATGAAATAACCCGGATATTTTTCGAACGATATGCGGAATTGGAAGAGGGCGACCTTGCTGCCGCGATGCGCGGTATCATTCAGGATCCGCCTGACCCGGCTGCTGTCGCTTATCTTTCCCGCACGCCTTTTTATAACTCACGCATGCGCACCACCTGCGTGGCGACCCAGCTCGAGGCCGGGCATGCCGAGAATGCCCTGCCACAACGTGCGAAAGCAACGGTAAATTGTCGCGTGCTGCCGGGTGAGTCAATCGAGGTTGTAGAGAATACGCTGGAGACTATTATTGGAGACGTGCAGGTGACGATCACACCGGTTCAGGACGCCACGCCTTCGCCACCTTCGCCATTGACACCGGAAATTCTCGGCGCGATCGAAAGCATTACTGATGAGATGTGGCCGGGCGTGCCGGTCATTCCGATGATGAGTACCGGTGCCACGGACGGACTGTTCCTGCGCAACGCCGGGATACCCGTGTACGGGAGTAGCGGGGCTATTCGCAGACATCGCCGACAACCGGGCGCATGGACAGAATGAGCGTATTGTCATTAAGTCGTATTTTGAAGGCCAGGAGTTTCTTTATCGGCTGATGAAAAGGCTATCGATATCAGACGAGAAGTGAGTGATCCCCAGGTTCGACCCACTGCTGTCCCATAAGAGATTGCATCATTGGCTGGATCGGATTGGTTGCGAGGGGTTCCGATGGCGTGAATCACTACGGACATGAATTGCCAGTCTTCACTCTGAGACACGCCGCAAGTACGTCCATGTAGGCTCGGGGCCCGCATCCCTGCGGGCCACGGTCCCAGACTGAAGACTGGCAACCCATATCCCTGATCGTCGTACCCGGTTTATGGGACAGCGACGAATTCCGCGAGTACGCTGCCTTCGTCATCCAGCAAGCGCATGCTGTCATTATTCACCTGGAAGCCCCTGGTATTTTGCAAGGCCTCGAGGAAAGCCATTTCTCGATTCATAATCGGCTCCGGGCACGCCATACGTGTTGCACCGAGCGGACCGACTTTTATACCCGATTCTGTCTGTTCCAGCGAACCGAAGAAATTGTTGCAACCGCCGCGCCCTTTGATAGCCACCGTCGACTGCAAAGCTGACGAAAATGCCGCTGTCTTCAGGAATGGCCTCGTTGCCGACCGTTATTGGGACGCCAACTGATTCCGGTGAGGCCGGCGCCACTGCCCAGTACATTTTGCTGAGCCATCTGCCGCCCCTGCAACGTGACAAGGGCAATGCCGGCGAGGAACAGAAGAAAAAACCCGAACCCAACTATTGCTTTCATATCATTGCCATCCGCAAACGATCGATTATGAAGGAGTTTGACAGCGAGTGGTCCAACAAGAAAAGCCGCGCTGATGGCTCAGCGTGGCTCTAATCTCAATACAGCAATTCAAGCCATCTGCCCTGCTCGACGAGTTCTCCCTTCAATTTCGCCCAGCCGTTTGCGGAGCCACTCATGGTGCTGAACAGGTCGTTAAGCGCATCACGAATCTGTTTAAGGCCGGCTATGTATACATAGGTATGCTCGTCGGACAGCATCTTCCAGATTTCTTCAGCCCGCTGTTCGATTGCGAAGTCCCAGGCGATCGGATCGGCCCAGTTTGGCCGCGGGCTTAATGCCTTGATCGCTTCGAAGGTCTGCTCATCGTAGTAGCGGGCGAAGTCATCCCGCTTGTTGTTCATGTAAAGCAACTCCAGGCCGGAATGTGCACCATATAGCAAGCGCACTTTGCCCTTCCAATCACCTATATCCTGATAAATGTGTTTGACCAGCGCTCGAAATGGCGCGATGCCGGTGCCGAGTCCAATCAGCAACAGGTTGGCGCTCTTGTCGGCAGGTACTTCGAACGGTATGCCGAACGGCCCCGTGATCGTCAGCTGATCTCCCGGCTTGCGGTCGCAAATGTAATTCGCGCTTACGCCAGCATACTCTTCGCCGCTGTACTCATCAATGTAATTGCAGCGCCTTACGACGAGCGTAATTTCGGGGTGTCCCGGCGCCATGGGCATGGGCGTGTCTGCAACCGAATAAAGCCGGTGGTGCACCGATCTGCCGAACTCTTCCGGACCACTGACCAGCACACCGACGCTCTGACCGATCTTAAAATTGAAATTATGCTCATGGACTTCGAGCACCAGCTCCCGCACTTCTGCGTCCGCGCCCTTGTCGGTGATTCGCTCAGTGCTCAGGACTGTCGCGCTGAAGCGCGGTTCAGTTGGGTAGTCTTCAAGGTGCATGATATGCACTCCTCTCTTTCTTCAGTCTGATCTTTGCGTAATCTGTCTCGCAGTACGCGTCGATCAGCAAATATGCGTAACAAAATCAGTGCAACGATGAGTGCCGTCGCAACCAGGAGATGAGCGAGTATGTTCATCGCCCGAGCCCCGCAAAACCCATGAAGCCCATGGACAAAATGCCTGCCACTATCAATGCGGCCGCTGTGCCTTTGACCAGGTTCGGCACATTGGCGAGGTCCAGTTTCTCGCGGACGCCCGCCATCAGTACAAGGGCCAGTGCAAACCCGATGCCCGCACCCAGCGCGTAAGTGATCGCCTGTGTGAATCCATACCCGCGGTTGGTCTGGAACAGGGCAAGGCCCAATATGGCGCAGTTCGTGGTGATTAGCGGCAGATAGATGCCCATCGCCCGAAACGTCGGCGGGCTGAGCTTCCGCATTAACATCTCGACCAGCTGGACCGTCGAGGCAATCACCAGGATGTACGAAATAATCTTCAGGTACGGTGCATTGACGGCGTCGAGTAACAGGTTGATCAAGTACGCACATACAGAAGCGACCAGCATGACAAAACTCACGGCGCCGCCCATCCGCACCGCTGTCTCGAGCCTTGCCGAGACGCCGAAGAACGGGCAGAGTCCCGAGGAAATAAGCCAGCACGAAATTATTGACCAGCGCGGCGTTGAGAAAGACCGACCAGTGCGATGCGTCGCTCATGGCGTTGCCTCCTGTGCTCGCTTCTCAGCTTCGGCCGCTCTTTCGTTCAGCCAGTTAACCAGCAACAGCCACATGGCCATCGCAAAGAATCCGCCGCTGGGCAACACCATCACCGTCCACGTCTGGAAGGTGTCCGGGAGCAATGCGACGCCAAACAGTGAGCCACTGCCGAGAATCTCCCGCACCACGCCGATCCAGAGCAGCGCGACCGTAAAGCCGACGCCCATGCCAAGTGCATCGAGCACTGATCGACCGAAGGTGTTTTTCGATGCAAACGCCTCGGCCCGTCCGAGGATCAGGCAGTTCACGACGATCAAGGCGATAAAAGCACCAAGGCTACGAGACAGTTCGATGCTGATTGCCTGAATCAGATAGTCAACCGCCGTTACGAAACTCGCGATGATGCAGATAAAGCTCACAATTCGTGCTTCGCGGGGTATGAAGCTGCGCAACGCCGAGACAGACATCGCGGACATCAGAAGCACAAATGTCGTTGCGAGGCCCATCGTCAGCGCATTGATCGCCGTGTTGGATACGGCAAGCGCCGGGCACAATCCGAGTACCTGTATGAACACCGGGTTCTCCCGCCAAAGCCCCTTGACAAATTCGTCGGTCGTGCTGACTTCCTTACCCAACATCTACTGTTCCTCGCTTATTTCGCGTATGGCGAACGCATGCGAATTTCTCTCGAGAACCGGCGCCCAGGTGTTTGCACTGTCATTAAGAATATTGCCTATCGCCTCTGACGTGATCGTTGCTCCGGTGATACCGTCCAGTTGCCAGGGCTGCAATTTCTGGCCCTGTTTGACGGTAACTATCGGGTGCAATAACGCATCGCCGTCCGGCGTCAGCGTTGCATCCAGTGCTTCGAAATTAGCGAGAAAGTGCGGTTCCTTTTCAATTTTGTCGCCCAGCCCCGGCGTTTCCTTACTGTCCAGCACCTTGAAGCCGACGATTGCATCCAGTTCGAACGAGTACGCGTAAAGCACTCGTATGTTGTCCTGATATCCCATGCCCTGAGCGGTAACGACTGCGCCAACCAGCTCCCCGTCTGCGTTGTAGCCCATGAACACTGGCAATGCGGGTGTCTCGACGGCTTCCTCGAGGCGGCCATCTTCAGTTTGCACAACGGCAACAGTGGTCTGCGCTGCCGGCAGGATTTGCGAAACCGCCGCCGCGAGAAAACGTTCCTGATTCTCACGAATGCGATCTGCGGTCGTCTGGTAAACGGTGACGATTAGCAATGCACACATTGCGCCAATACCGACAATCGCGCGATACATGGACCAGGCCGATGTGGGTGGTTGCTGTATGGGACCCGGGATGTTCATCCTGCCCCCTTGCCGGTGCCGAATACCCTGGGCTGAATGAGATGGTCGATATGCGGCGAGACGGCGTTAGCCAGCAGAATCGCGTACATGACTCCCTCGGGCATGCCGCCCCAGAAGCGAATGACAACGACCAGGATTCCTATGAGAAAACCATACAGCCAGCAGCCAATATTTGTGATCGGTGACGCAACCAGGTCGGTGGCCATGAATAAGGCGCCCAGCATCAGGCCGCCGGAGAACAACATGAAAGTCGGCCTCGGGAACAATACGGGATCGTAGAGATTGAACAACCAGGTAATTATCGCCACCGTCGCGAATATCGAAACCGGTATGTGCCAGTTCATCATCTTGCGCACTATCAGATAAATTCCGCCAAGCAAGATGAGCACCGCACAGGTCTCCCCGGCAGACCCCGAGCTCAGGCCGAATAACAGCTCTCGATTCGCGGCCTGGATGCCGTCGAACTTCATCTCGGCAAGGGGCGTTGCTGCCGTAACTGCGTCATAGGCGGGTTGCGCGAAGGGCCACGCCAATGTGGACCCGGGTAAATCGACGAAACGGGAATCCCCGAGCGGCTCGGCCCAGTGCGTCATGGCTTGCGGAAACGCAGCCTGCAAAAAAGCCCGTCCGACCAGTGCGGGATTGAATGCGTTGCTACCCAGTCCGCCGAAAAGAAACTTGCCGACGGCGACGGCAAAAATGCCGCCAACGGCCACCATCCATAACGGCAGGTCCGGAGGTAGCGTCAAACCGTACAGTAAGCCGGTGATGGCTACGGACCAGTCGCCAATCGTGCTCCGCTGGCCGGTTACTTTACAAAGAATGTGTTCAGTGGCGATGCAACTGAAGGTCGCCATTGCCAGCACCAGTGCCACAGCCGTGCCGAACGTATACACAGCGAAAACGCAAACAGGCAGGAGCGCGAGGACTACATTGCGCATAATTATCTCGACGCTGTCGCCGCTGCTAATATGCGGCGACGAGCCTATTTCGAGGTATTTCTTCAGCTGGCTCACGCCGATTCACTCAGCTTTCTCACCATCTTTTTGGCGAGACGGAAATACTGAACGAGCGGAATATGTGACGGGCACACATAGGAGCAGGCGCCGCATTCGAAACAGTCCATCAAATGAAACTCTTCCGCCATCTGCACGTACTCTTCGTTCTTCGCCAGCAGCCCAAGGTGTGAAGGATTCAGGAACAAGGGACAGCATTCGACGCAGCGCGCACAGTGAATACAGGGGAAAATTTCCTGGTGCCCTGTTGCCTCGCCCGTCTCGGCCGTTGTGAACGCGGTGATTCCCGAAGTACCTTTGGTGATCGGGATGTCGAGGTTGGATACGGCAGCCCCCATCATCGGCCCGCCGAGGAAGACGCGTGAAATATTGTTCGCCGCACCGGTTTCTTCCAGTGCAAAGCGGACGGTTGTACCGATTGGAATTCGATAGTTACCTTTTCGGTCCACACCGGGACCGCCGATCGTGATCACGCGTTCCTGAATACCTCGACCCCTCGGCAACAGGCGTCCAATCTCGGCGGTAGTTGCCACATTGACGCAGATTGCATGCACGTCGGCGGGCAGTCCGCCCGGACGGTATCTCGCGATCCAGTAAGGCTTTTATGACCAGCTTCTCGGCGCCCTGCGGGTATTTGACCGGAGACACACGTACGCTGACCGGCAAATCCTCCGGGCAGTTTTGCTGCAGCTTTGTCGCCGCGTCCTGCTTGTTGGCCTCCACCGCGATGATCGCCTCGCTGGCTCCGGTCGCACGCAGCAGGTATCTGATGCCTGTGAATATGTCCGCGGTCTGCTCGAGCATGACCCGGTGGTCCGTGGTCAGGTAAGGCTCGCACTCGACGCCATTGATGATGAGGGTATCCAGTCGTTTTCCCTCGGGTGGTTTGAGTTTCACATGGGTTGGAAACGCCGCGCCGCCGAGACCGACTACGCCGGCTCGCTGGATTGCCGTGATGATTTCGTCGGGCGTCGCGGTTTCGACGTCGCAGGGTTCGCCATCGGCGACTTCCTGTGACGAGGCCGGATGCGGTTGCAGATAAACGCTCGGTACCATGTCTCCATTGATGTTTGGCGCGAGCGCAATTCTTCGGACTACACCTGAAGCCGGTGCATGCATTGCCACGGATACGAATCCCGTCCGGTTTTGCGATCGTCTGACCGCGCACTACTTCCTCGCCTTCCCGAACGACAGAAATGGAGGGCTTACCGAGGTGCTGACTCAGCGGCACCACCAGCACCGGCGCAAACGGAAACCGACGGATTGACAGATGGCTGGTTTCGTCCTTGTGCTCGGGTGGATGCACCCCGTTCCTGAACGAATCTTTACGCACCATGTCCAGCATTACTGTTTCTCGCCCTCGCCGAATCGCCTTAATTGAATTTCTGTGCGCGTTTGATCCACTTGCCTATGTCTTTCGCGCTTCGGTCGCGGGGCAGTCCCGGATGGATGACTTCGGCCGTGCATTTTTCGGCGGACTTTACGATGTCCCGGTACGGCCCGGCTTCCGCGGACTTTATGACAGCCTTCTTGTCATCGTTGTATTCAAAAATGTCCGGATTGATGATGATGCATTCGTCGCAGGCAGTGCACTCATCGGTGTCGATCCACGGCGCCATGTATTCATCAGGTACGGCCGCCAGTGCCGGTTTCGCCGCAGGCGCCGGCGCAGCCGCCGCTGGCTCAGCCTGGTCCGGTACGGCCGCAATTGGCTCGGCGCCGGCCAGCACGGAATCGAGATCGAACGCCTCGTTACCGGATACGAGCCCCATCAGCCCGGTCGTAATCTTCTGTACGACTTCCTGTCGGATTCGTGACTCGAGTTGCTCATCGTCTTGTGCCTCGGTTTCCTCGGCGCCGGCGAGTGCCCTCAGCATGATCCAGAAATCGCGCCGCTCTTCGGCCGATTTGACCATGGGTTCGGCGACCAGCAGGCGGCTGAGTTCCCGTTTGGCATCCAGCGCCCACACATAGGGCACTTTTTCTTCGCGCTCGTCCTCGTCGAGTTCCAGATAATCGCTGACGAGGACCATATCCTCATGCCAGGCGTCGCGCGGCACTTTTCTGAAGTGCTTGCGAAAGCGTGTCTCGGTAACGGCAAAGTCGACAAAGGTCGTCGACAGTTCCATTTCCTTCTGTCGTCCCCGTTCGACATAGTTGATCTTCGTTACGGGCCAGTCGCGATTGATAGCGGGGTTACCATCCAGATCGAAGCATTCGGCAGCCGTGGTGCCGCGATCCGGATCGTATTTGAATAGTGGATAGGCACGTGACTCCACGACGAGCTTCGCCTGATGGTTACTCATGTCGTCACCGATGCCGTGTTCCGGCTGGCATGATGAATACAGGTTGAAAAGCGCCGGGCGCCGCGACATCAAACCCTGAACAAAGCCCTCGATCATGTGATTGGAGTACGCCATCGTGCTTTGCAGGAAGTAGGTCGTTCGGTGCGCCATAGCGATAAGGCCGATCTCCTTGCGTATTTCCTCCTTGCCCTTGATGGCTTTGCCGTACTGAGCCATGTCCGAAATCTGACCGAAAAATCCGGAAGTACATGCCTGACCACCGGTATTCGAGTAAACCTGGGTATCGACAACGAGCACCTTGATCGGCTTGCCCGCCATCATGGCGCGGGACAGATTCTGAAAGCCGATGTCGTACATCGCACCGTCGCCGCCGACAGCAACGACCGGCGGACAGAGATGGAATTCCTCGTCGGTAAAGTCCTGCCAGTTGAAATAGCGGTAATCTTCTGCCTGTCTTTCCGGGTCGTACTGATCCTTGAGTACCAGCTCGGCAAACCGGAGTGTCTTGAAGCCGTCCGCCATCTTCGCCATATGTCCTTCGAAGATGCCCATGGCCATCGAGACGCAGTCCTGAAACAGATGGTTTGCCCACGGGAACGGGTAGGGATTGAACGGATAAGTACTGCCCCAGACCGACGTGCAACCGGTGGCGTTCAGCATTCCCATGCTGGCGCGCCCTTTGCCCGTGGTGCCATGCTGGTAGCGCCACTTCAAGTCCTTCAGTTTCGCGATCAACTCTGTGACGTGCCGTAGCCACTCTTTGTCGATGGGTTCGGCCTCGTGCGTTTTTTCGATTCGGTCGGCGATTTTGGCCAGCGTCAGGTCGCCATCGTCTTCTTCGTCAAGCACCGCCTCCATTTCCTCTGCGTCACCGACGTCGATTTCGCCAACGAGCTTCAATTGCACGTGTTTCTTGAGCCGCGCAATGAGGTCTTCGATTTTGGCGATGTGTTTCGCAACTCTCGGCTGCAATCAGCGACTCGACCGTAGCGATGAACAGATGATGACGGTCTTCTCCCCACATCCCAGGCAGGCGCCGTCGCCGCTCGCGAACGGCAGGTACGCATCTTTGTCGAGGAGAATCGTCTCCAGCGCACCGATGCCCTCCTCCAGGTTGTCGACACGAATGTATTTCTTCGGTGTATTCGGCAGATCCAGCCAGAAGTCCCAGTTCTTGCGGAGCGAACTGACCGTCGCGTCCGTCTGCGTGATCGGCCGCAGGGCATCGTCCTTGCAGACCTCGATACACTCCATACAACCCTTGCAGGTGTACGGATCGATCGTGATGCTCAGCAGGCCACCGCCGCCTGCCTGTTTTTTCTCCGGCAGCGTGAAATACGGGCCGGCATAGTGCAAACTGAAAATCTCCAAGTTCTTCACGAAAATCGTCGAACTCATCTTTGAGTTGTTTCCTGCCATCGTCCGGCAGGTCCGCATCGGCTATCGTCGCTTCGATCGCTTTTTCGATCATCGCTGCACCGAATCGGTTTCCTCGGCTGCGGCGAATAGTTTGCGCAACTTCATTTCCATCTGGCGTACGGCGCGCGGCAGCTGCTCGGTTTTTTTGCCGTGCTTTTTCAATCGCCGTACGACGGTATCGAGCACCTGGCCCGTTTCGTTGACCAGCCCGGGAATGGCGGTGTCAGGACAAACCGTGTAGCAGTCGCCACAGCCGGTGCAGTTTTCCGGGATGAACTCGGGATGCTCGAAGCGAATCGACGTCATATCCCTGAAATGTGAGGAGACTGCCGGCATCAGGCTCATGCTCATGAACGGGTCGGCCGGCACGGAGTCTCCGTCGCCTTGTGCATACATGCTGCCGGTCTGTGCCCAGAAGCGATGGATGTCCGAGGCGGCCGATGAGGATTCCGGCTCACGTTTCACCATGACCGGAATCGGTAACTGTCCCGTTACCTGCGGTCTTCGTCTTGGTCTCGTCAGGTTCTTGTCGGTTACCTCGCTTACTTCATCAAAGCCACGCTGGACGACGCGGATGTTGTCCTCGACGACACGGGCACCCTTTCGATCCGAACTTTTCCTGCAACTGGGTTCTTGATAGAGCTCAGCAACTTGGTCTCGCTAGACCCGTGTTTCTCGAGTAGCGGCGACGTCGCGAAGAATGCGCCCTGAAACGCGATTCCCTGCATGCGCAGTTGCAACTCGGCATCGGTGGCTTCGTCTCGCGCAATCTTGAAGGCATCGAGATAAAAAACGCGGATGTCATTATCTACAATCGTCTTGCGATACCGATCGGAATCGATTGCCAGAACTCTTCGGCTGACGCAGCATCGCTTTGCATCACCAGCACGCCCCCTTTGCTCAGCCCGGCAAGTGCGTTGGTATGACTGAATACGTTGGGATCGGGCGACAATACGACGTCGACGTAAAAATACTCGCAGTTGATTCGTATCGGCTCGGGAGCTGCGGACAGGTAATAGCTGGTTGGCTGCCCTTTCTTTTCCGAGCCATATTTCGGATTCGCCTTGACGTGATAGCCAAGCAGATCGAACAAAGTGATGGCGAGGTTTTTGCCGGTCGTGATGGCACCCCAGCCGCCGACTGAATGCATGCGTACCGTAATGCTGTCCTTTGGCATCAGATCGGGATTCTCGCTGCCGCGCAAACGCGAGCTCTGCCACGTGCGGGTAGGCATCCATTACAGATTGCTGATAAATCTCCTGTTTGGGCGTCATCGCCGATTTGCGAACGAAATCGATCGAAAGATAGAACATCCTTTTTTGCCGGCCCTCGGGCAGCATGTTTTCGACTGCCGCGATAACACCCTCGGGTTGCAGATCGCGGCTGCCGAGACCGAACGAGCCCGAGTAAAGCTCCGGCATATCCTTCAATCGACTTGTAACTGGCAAGATCCGGGTATGCCAAACCGTTATTGCTCCTGCCGTTTTCCAGGCTCTTGTTCAGAGTGGCGCGCATCTCACGAATCAGGGGCAGATCTGAAGCCAGCGGTTGGTCGACACGCTCCAGCACGGCCACTCCCCTTCTTGCCTTTGAGCACCTGGCTTAAGAGATCGCCCGGGAAAGGGCCTGAACATCACCAGATTGACGACACCGACCTTGATGCCGCGCTCCTTGCGCATGTAGTCGGCCACCGCTTCGGCCGTCGGAATCAGGCTGCCCTGACCTACGATCAGGTAGTCGGCATCGTCGCAACGATAGTTCATCACGCGGCTGTAACGTCTGCCAGTGAGTTTATGGAACTCGTCGAAAGCCCTCTCCGTGAGCTCCTGAACGTGATCGAAGAAATACGGCCGCTGAGCGGCCACGCTCTGCATATAGGCGTCCTGGTTCTGCACTACGCCCGACATGAGCGGGTCGTCCACCGTCCAGAGTTCGGGTATGCGCCTGCGCTTGTCTCCGTAAATTATTTTTTGAGCCGGAGTCGGCGTATCTATCTCGTCTCGGGTTTGCCGAGATATTCCGCAATCAGTTCGCGCTCGGGAAGCATCAGCGATTCAATCAGGTGTGTGGTCAGGAAGCCGTCCTGGCCGACGATGCCAGGCGTCAGTGCAACTCGGCAATGCGGTGCGACATGATGTTGAGGTCGGCGACATGTTGCGCGTTCTTGGCGAAGACCTGAAAGAAGCCTGTGTCGTCCACGCAATGATAATCATCGTGCCCGCATGCACGTTGAGGCTCGCTTTGGTCATTGCACGGCAGCCCACGTTCAGCACGTAGGTCAGGCGCTTGCCCGACCGCCGCATACAAAGACTCGTGCATGTACGCGATACCCTGGCCCGACGAGAAATTTGTCGCCCTGAGTCCTGTCATCGACATTCCGGCCGTCACTGCCGCAGCGGAATGTTCGCCTTCGGGTTCAATGAAAATGAGCGGCCGCCCGGAAATATTGATATGCCCTGCCGCAGCCGCTTCAGCCCAGTACTCGCCCATCTGCGTGGAAGGCGTAATCGGATAGGCACCCGCACCGTCCGTAGATTCGCGCTCACACATAATCGCGGCAGTGTTGCCGTCCATCGCCGAGCGAATGCCGGTGTATTTATACGAATCTTTTCGTTTCTTCATGGACGGAGGTGCTCGTTCAAGTTGGTGTGAGGTGTCGTGCACTCTGGCGTATGACTCTGTGCGCCTCGCGGCCGATAACCGGTCCCTTGTCAGGATCGAACCAGACAATTGCACCAGTCGGGCAGCGCTCGATTGCGTTCCTGACATTGTGATTTCTGTCGTAATTCACGACCGGCAAATTATCGACCATTGTAATTACATCGCCAGGTGCGTCGACGGCGCATTTGCCACAGGCATCACACGCCACTTCACACTCTTCGAGAGCCGCATCTCCGTTCTCCAGGTTCTTGCAAGCCACCCAAAGCCGGTGACTGACCGGGTGCAGAGAGAAAAGATCCTTCGGACAGGCATCGACGCAATCCCCACAGGCGGTACATGCATCCTCAATGACGATCGGTATATCGTGCTCATTCATGATGATCGCATCGGGGTCACACACGACCTCGCAGTCGCCTAAGCCCAGGCATCCCCAGAAGCAGCCTTTGCCACCGCCAGCTACGAGCGCGGCACCCCGGCATGAATGGAGGCCCTCGTATTGGGCGCGGTTGCGGGCAACATTGGTGCCACCGGCACAGGCGAGCCTGGCGACCACTTTTTCCTCCGCGCCCACGTCAACGCCTAAGAATTCGGCAATGAATTCCTGTTCACTCTCGTTGATCACCGTGCACTTGCCGGGGAGAGCGCTGCCCTCGACCATGGCCTCGGCCAGGCCCAGGCAGCCCGGGTAACCGCATGCGCCGCAGTTTGTCTCGGGCAGCATTTGATGCGCCGCGTCAATCCGCGGGTCCTCGTCCACATGCAGTTTCTTGTGGGCCAGCACGAGCAGGGAGGCAAACAGGAAACTCAGCGCTGCCAACGTAGTTATGGCAATTACCATGTACTCATACCCGAATCTCACTCTGAACCACCTTATTCTAGTGGTGGTTCGCCGAGGGTCGCATTGTGGAAAGCCCGTACAGTAATGCGTGCCTATACAGAATAGCTTCAATGTACGGTATAAACAGCTGGAATAGGCATCAGCGCCAAACGGGCCGGTGCCATAGCGGGCGGCTTGGAGCTATTTTGACGAAATCAGTCGCGAATCTCAGGCGGCAACCGATGGATCTGTCCCTGGCCCAGGTGCCAGTGGGTCGCGTGCACGTCATCGCCGAGCGCTGTAAGCAGTGCGATTTCTGCATAACCTACTGTCCCACCGACGTGCTGATCTACTCGGAAGACACGAACGCAAAGGGATATCATTATCCGATGGTGGCGGAAGGCAAGGAGTCCGCCTGTGTGCATTGCCGCTTCTGCGACCTGATCTGCCCGGAACTGGCGATTTATACGACAGATGTCGCGGACGAAGAAGACGCTTCAGGAGAATCAGATGCCGGATAGTGCGGTCGCAGCAAAGGTGCAAGCAGATCAGAAACCACGTGTTCTGACAGGAACCCATTTCATGCTGGGTGACCATGCTTGCGGCGAAGGTGCATTGGCAGCCGGCCTCGACTTTTTCGGCGGATACCCGATAACGCCGTCAACGGAAATCGCAGAACTCCTCGCACGGCGACTACCGCCGCTGGGCGGCCGCTTTGTACAGATGGAGGACGAGCTTGCCAGCATGGCCGCCATCATCGGCGCATCGGCAGCAGGGGCCCGCAGCTTTACCGCAACCTCCGGCCCCGGATTCAGCCTGATGATGGAAAACATCGGTCTCGCGGCGATGTTGGAGATTCCCTGTGTTGTCGCTGACGTCCAGCGCGCCTCTCCCTCGACCGGCTTGCCGACGATGGTGGGGCAGTCAGATATTTTGCAGGCTCGATGGGGATCTCACGGCGACTACGGAATCATCGCGTATTGTCCGTCATCGCCCCAGGAGTGTTTCGACCTTACCGTTCGGGCATTCAACGCCGCCGATCAGTACAGGGTGCCGGTCTTCATTATGATGGATGAGATTATCGGTCACATGACCGAACGCGTGATAATTCCGGCGGCCGACGATCTGCCGTTCGTTCCCCGCAAAGGACCGCGTCAGGCCCCTGGCGGTGAACCATTCCTGAGTTACGCACCGGATGAAGATATGATTCCGCCGATCGCACACGCCGGCGAAGGCTACAAAGTACACATGACCGGACTCACGCACGACGAGCGTGGCTATCCCGCCTTAAATCCGGAAACACACGACAAACTCACCAATCGGCTGGTGGACAAGATACGACTTAACGCCCTGGATATCGTGATGTACGAGGAGATCGCAGTCGAAGATGCCGACACGATTGTCATCGCATTCGGATGTACCGCGCGCTCAGCCCGGCACGCAGTCATCCAGGCCCGAAGTGAAGGCCTGAAGTGCGGTCTGCTCAGACTGATCACCGTATGGCCATTCCCCGAGCAGCGCATTCGTGAACTCATCAAGCGAGGCAAAGTGAAGCGTTTCATTGTCCCCGAAATTAATCTCGGTCAGTTACGACGTGAAGTCGAGCGGCTGACGCAATTACCTGTAGAGCGGCTGAACCATGCCGGCGGCGCCATGCCCGTACCGGATGCAATCCTGGAGATGATCAGATCATGACTGTGACTGAACAAATCATTCATCCTGCTGCAAACCTGCACCCGATAGACCATTTGTTGCGGGCCGATCGCCTGCCGCACATTCTGTGTCCGGGCTGCGGTATCGGTACCGTTATTCACGCTTATGCGCACGCGATCGCCGGGTCCGGGATCGATGAGGACAAGCATGTGTGCGTTTCCGGTATCGGCTGCAGCGGCAGAGCAGCGGGCTACATGAATGTCGACTCATACCATTCGACACATGGGCGCGCATTACCGTTTGCGCTGGGCATCGCGGTTTACAAACCGGAACTGAATGTGACCGTAATCAGCGGCGACGGTGACCTGACGGCAATCGGCGGCAATCATCTTATTCATGCTGCCCGACGCAACGTCAATCTGAACGTCATCTGCATCAATAATTTCAATTACGGCATGACCGGCGGCCAGGTCGGGCCAACGACGCCGATCGGCGCGAAGGGAACGACTGCGCCATACGGTGCCGTGGAGCATCCATTCAATCTGCCCTATCTGGCGAAGGCGACCGGTGCAGTATTCGTTGCACGCTGGACCGTATTGCACGTGCGGGAGTTTCAGGAATCGATACTGCGATCGATGGAGAAAACCGGTTTTTGCTTCATTGAAGTGCTGGCGCCCTGCCCGACAAGCTTTGGCCGGGCTAACAATATCGGAGATGGCCTGCATGAAATGGAAATCTATCGTGAGCGGTGTCGCATCGAAAACGGCGCGTCGAACCTCGAAGAACTCGATATAGACCTGATTGACGAAAGCAAGTCGATAACCGTCGGCAACTTCGTCGACATCGAACGCACGCCTTTTACGCCGTGAAGCGCAGCGCCCCAATATGTCAGATACAAAAAATGTTTCCCGCTAGCACGACCAGTCAGGTCCGCTTCGGCGGCGTTGGCGGCCAGGGCATCGTACTTGCCGGCCGTCTGCTCGGCCTGGCTGCCGCAATATTCGACGGCAAGGAAGCTGTCTGCACCCAGTCGTACGGACCGGAAGCCCGCGGCGGTGCCTCGAAAGACCGACGTTATTATCTCGGACAAGCCGGTGGACTATCCGTTCGTCATCGAAGCAGATGTACTGGCAGTCCTTTTCCAGGAGGCTTATGTCAAGTTTCGCCCGTCGCTCAAGGCCGGCGGGACGTTGATCATCGATACCGAACTGGTTACTCCCGCCGAGGATGACAAAGATGTCATTGGCATTCCGGCCACCAAAATCGCCGAAGGTCTCGGCACCCGGCTTGCCACGAACGTCGTCATTCTCGGTTACGTGGTTGGCAAGACCGGTGTGGTAAGCCGCGACTCAATGGTAAAGGCGATACGCACGATAATGAAACCGAAGATCGTCGATCTTAATATCAAGGCACTCGATGCCGGCATCAGCCTGGCGCAAAGCGACGGGGTGTCATGACCGACTCGATACTGATCGTTGGTGGCGGAATCGCAGGACTGCACGCAGCCATGGAATGCGCAAACGCCGGCGCGCGCGCTATCGTCGTCGAGCAGGGCCCGGTGGTTGGCGGCAAGCTGGCAGCGACGATGACCGAGGCAGAGGCTATTGGTGACCGGGCAGAAGGAGTCAGTACACCCTTATTCGAGGCACTGCAGGATAACGAGAACATCGAGATCATCACTCTCGCGAACCTCGAGAGCCTGGAAGGTCGGCCGGGCAACTTTACCGTATCGATTCACGAACGCGCCCGCTTTGTAACGGACGCCTGCACCCGCTGCAAACTTTGCCGTGCAGTCTGCCCCGTCGTACTGGCAAACGAATATGATGCCGGCCTGACATACAGGAAGGCGATTTATACGCCGATGGGAGAAACGCTGCCCGGCGCATGGGTCATTGACATAGAGAACTGTCTCAATACACCCCCCAATTACCTGCCATGCCAGCGATGTGTGGAAGTTTGCGACGACGACGCAATCTTCTTCAACCTGCCGCTGGACACCGTCCATGAACGACACGTCGGCGCCGTAATTCTTGCGCCCGGTTTCCAAATCGAAGATAACGCGAGTTTCGGTGAACTCGGATACAGCGCACACCCCGACGTCGTGATGTCGAGCGAACTTCAGCGGCTGCTGGAGTCGCCAGGCCCGACGGGTGGCTATGCATCGAAACCTTCAAACGAGGAGTATCCCGAGAGTGTTTTGCTGGTACTCGACGAGCTTTCGCATTTCGCCTTGTACATTGTCGCGAGCCAGGTGCATCAGCTCCTCGAACAGGACGTCGAAACGGTTGCGGTTCTGGTTTTGTCCCAACTGACTAAAGAGAGCGAAAAGTCGGAGGTGCAGGAGCTTGCCGACAAGACAGGTGTTCAGGTGCGTTGGGGAGCGACGTTCAAAGTGGAACCGACGAAGGAAAATACCCTCGACGTGTCGTATGAAGATTTTTCGCAAAAACGATTTGTAAAGGAAACATATGATCTGGTGGTGCTCTGCTCCGACGTGGAGCCTCCGGACAGCCTGGCAGATTTGGCACAAGCAGCCGGTATCGAACTGGCGGATAACGGCTACATAACAGTAACCGGTACGAATGGCGCCGGAGTTTCCACATCTAAGCCTGGAATTTTTGTTGCCGGATGCGCAAGCGGCCCCAAAAATATCAAAGACAGCATTACGGATGCGCATTCTGCGGCCAGCTGTGCACTGGCTCAACTGGATCCAAGATTACTGGATTCCGAAAGCGCATCGAAAGAAGAAGAACAGAAACCGAAAACCGCCGCGCAAATTTCTCCTGACGACATGCGCAGCCAGATCGAACAATTACTCTATGCCCTGATCAACCGGCCTGACAGTTGAAGAAATCGTATTGTTTTTTTACGGGCAGATTCTGGAACTGAATCGGCTGTTCACAATCGGCCAGATATTTACCGGGACTGTTGAGTACGCTGCTCCGTATTAAACACCCAGACGAATCGCTTCGAAAACTCTCGCGTCAGATGCCGGGCATCCCTGGTCCAGCTGCAGGACTCGCAAGTGCAGGCTTTGGAGTTATGCTGTATTTGTTCATTATGCGTTTCAATCAGGTTGATGCTGTACAGCAAAGAGGCGTGCAACGTGTGAATAGGTTTGCTTGCCAGATCGTTGAAATTGTTAAGGCAGCTCAGCCAGTGACATTCCTGTCCCAAGTCACAGCTGCGACAGCGATCACAGGAAGTATCAAAAAGTCTGTCCTGCGGACAGTCCTCCAGATCGATATTTTCCAAGATAAACAACCGTGGATACGTTAGTGCCTCAATTAATTTTCGCCGCATGACTGTCTCCCGCCACGTTGGCCTGCCGGAATGCTTCAATTCACGCACTAGTTAACGTATTCCTAATTCCCGCCACTGTCTATGCTGATTTCGAGTTTGGCGCATTCGGAATACACGTATATAAACCGGCACAGTTTCGGGCACTGTGGGATCAAATGCCTGAGTGGCGGGTTACTGACACGCGAACCGGCCGTTGTCATCCATATCACAGAGATCGGGATATTCGTAGCGCCACAATTCTGCGACGCCGCTTTCCGACATGAATTCCAGAAATCTTGCATCTTTTCGTAACGTAGATGCCTCCGGAATCCACAGCAGCGCAAAATGCCGGTAGCCGCTCTCGGCAGGCATCTGCCGCAATGCTGCGAACGCTCGGTCTTTGTCGCCAGCAACGATCGCAAGCCAGAATGCCCAGGGATCGGTCGCCCACTGATGCTGTTGCTCCAGCGCCTCGCGGGCGGCAGCCGCAAGGCCTTCGGAGCCCGGCAGCGCGTCCGCAAATGCCCGCAGTCCGCTCGCCTTCTGCAGCGGATCGATGGCGGGTCGCAATGCGCGGCTGGCTTCGTCGAGGCGGTCAAGACGTGCCAGACACACGCCTTCGAGGACGTTCACGACGCGTGAAAAACCGAGCTTGCTGGCGTTCCTTGCGTGCTCCACACATTTTTCATCCTCCGCTTGCGTCATTGCCTGAGCGGCAGTCGTCGCCTGGGTCAGAGGATTGTCCGGATCGAGCTCGAGCGCCTGTGCAGACTGTGCGCCCGCCTGCGTCAGCTTGCCCGCCACACGTAAAAACTCCGAATACCACACGCGTGTCGTTACGTCGTTCGGGTCCATCGCGGTTGCGGCAAAGTAAGCGAACTGCGCGCCAGACCAGTCGCCCGCATACTGGGCAAGCCTCGCCCTTACTGCATGCGCTTCGGCAAGCTCCGGCGACAGTGCCAACGCGCGTTGCGCAGCTTCCTCGGCCATTGCATGCAGTTGCTCGACAGGTTCATCGGAGAAGCTCGGCAAACTCATGTAGGCAACGGCTAATGCCGCTTGTGCGGACGCAAATGCCGGATCGCGCGCCAGCGCGCGATGAAAGAAATCGGTGCTCTGTCGTACCTGCGCAGCTCTTCTTTGATTGAGAAGTTGCCGGCCACGAAGGTACGCGTCATAGGCAACCGTATCTTCGGTTGGCGCCTGCCATGCGGTCTCTTCCGCACCGAGCTTGATGCGCAGAACGTCTACGATTGCTCGCGCAATTTCGCTTTGTACCGCGAAAATGTCTTTCAAATCCCGATCGTAATTCTTGGACCACAAATGATAGCCGCTCGCCGCATCGATGAGCTGTACGGTCACCCGCACGCGATCGGTGCCTTCGGCCCAGCGCACGCTCCCCTCCACCACGGCCTCGACATCGAGTTCACTGCCGATCGTCCGTATGTCTTCGTTGCTGCCGCGATATGCGAATGATGAGGTACGAGCCGCCACGCTCAGGCCGTCGACTTGCGCCAGCAGGTTGAGGATTTCCTCCGAAATGCCGTCGCTGAAATAGTCTTTCTCGGCATTGTTGGAAAGGTTCTGGAACGGCAATACCGCGATCGAGCTTCGTGGAGTCGACTGCAGCGCCCGCGTCGAGCCGAGCCAGAACAGGCCGTATCCGAGAACGACCATTGTCAGCACAAGCAGAGACACGTGGAACAGCATGCCCGGCCTGCCCTCTCGGCTCCCTTCGTCCTTGAGCTCCGGTGTCTTGTGGATGCCCGCCGGTCCTATGTCGTATACCCAGACGAGGATCATCACGACGGGAAAAAGGGCGACCAGCGTGATGACGATGCCCGTCACGTACTTTTCCGGGACACCGAGAAGCGGCAGCACGGTCGCCGACACCTCTGTCGTGATCCATGCGACGACGGCATAAAGGCCCGCTCCGCGAATGACGCGGCGACGCCCGAGTTCCGAGAATAATTGCATTTCCGTAGTCTACTCGCTGACCCGCGCTTGGACTAATAGGGGACAGACCCCGATTACACGACGGGGAACAGGACGACCAGCGTCATGACGCGGCGACCCCCCAGTTCCGAGAATATTGCTTACCGTAGTCTACTCGGCCAGGGCTCCCTTGAGCCGTCAGTGGGGCAGCGCCTTCAGGTGCCGATCGAAGAAATTCATCATGAGCCGTGTGCGATGCACGTTGATAGCGGGCTCCCGGAAGCCGTGGGTCTCGCTCGGATACAGCATGCTCTCGAAAGGAATTCCCTTCATTTGCAATTCCCGGAACAAAAGGGTGCTGTGATTCAACAGCACGTTGTCATCTGCCATGCCATGAATAACAAGCAACGGGGCGCGCAGCTGCTCCACATGGCTCAACACGTTGGCCAGATCGTAACCTGACGGATTAGCGGATGGCGTCGACATATAACGCTCGGTGTAATGCGTGTCGTACAAACGCCAGTCGGTTACCGGGGCGCCGGACACGCCAACCTTGAACGCATCGGGCGCCTGCATCATGGCCATCAGAGTCATATAGCCACCATAGGACCATCCATATATGCCGATCCGCTGCGGATCCACGAATCGCAATGTCTTCAGATACTCAACGCCCTGTTCTTGATCGCGTGCCTCGATTCGCGACATCTGCCTGTAGATAGGAAACTCGAAGGCCGTACCGCGGTGAGCGCTACCGCGGTTGTCGAGCGAGAAGACGATGTAGCCCTGCTGCTGCAAATACTGGTGGAAAGACGATATCGCGACCCCACTGTTGATTCACGACGCTGCGCACCGGGCCCACCGTAAACGTAGACGACGACCGGGTAGCGCTTGCCCGGATCGAAAGTCGACGGGCTTCAGCATAGAGTAGTACAGCGTTTGGCCATCCTCGGCTTTGACCGTACCGATCTCCGGAACCTGATGTCGGTCCAGATAGGGGAAATACGGGTGAGTCTCGTCCAGTGGATTCTCCACCACCAGGTCAGCCGCGAACCATCGGCGGCATGGAGACTCACACGGGGTGGGGTAGACTCCTGCTGGAGAATGAATCGATGTAGGCACCACCAGATTCCGCCATCACGACTCCGTGCCATCCGGGACGCGAGGTGATCTTTCGGATAGCCTCATCACCGACCAATGGTGTTTCGTACAGGTGCTTCTCAAGTACCGAGTCAGCAAAGCCATCGAAAAACAATACCCCACGATCCTCGTCGATAGCCTGCAACTTATCCACCACCCAATTTCCCGACGTGATTTGGGCCAACTGCCTGCCATTAAGATCATACCGATACAAATGCTGGAACCCGGACCGCTCTGACGCCCAGATAAACTCGCCCGGTGCCTGTTCCAGGAACTTGAGATTGTCGTGAAGATTGATCCAGACGTCGCTGGTTTCGGTTAACACAATGCGACTTTTACCGTTGGCCGGATCCGCAGCCATCAGGTCCAGCCGCTTTTGATCTCGCGACTGACGCTGGAACACGATGGTCGATGAATCAGGTGTCCAGTCCACCCGGGCGAGGTAGATGTCCTCGTCGTCACCCAGGTCCAGCCATATCTGGTTGCCCGTTGACAGCTCCAGCACACCCAGCTTGATGCGTATATTGTTCTTTCCCGTGAAGGGGTAACGCTCCTCAGTTACTTTGAAACTGTTTTCAAAAATTTGATAGCGTTTCGCCAGCTCTACTGGTGACTCGTCCACCTGTGTGAATGCGACGAAACGATCATCCGGGGACCACCAGTAGCCCGTATCACGGTCCATTTCTTCCATGGCGATGAACTCCGCCATGCCGTTGCGGATAGTATCGCCACCATCAGAAGTCAGTTGCCGCTCCTCGCCGCTTTCGAGATCGATGGTGAAAAGATTCTGGTTGCGGACGAACGATACGTAGCGCCCTCCTTCAGACACCTTGGCATCTGTTTCGAAGGCTTTCGTATTGGTCAGTCGGCGGACAGCTTTGTCCGCCGCTGCGCCCAGGCCATAGAGATAAAGATCACCAGCCAGGGGAAACAAGATGCTCTTGCCATCTGGCGCCCAGGTATATTCAACGATTCCCTTGCCAGCGATGCGCATGCGCTCCCGGCGGGCCTTCTCCACATCGTCGAGCTGCTCTTCTTCGGGAACGAGTGCTTTGGAGTCAACCAGCATCCGGTTGATCCCGTCAGCGACGTGGTATTCCCACAGGTCCTGTTGGCGCAGGTCATCTTGCTTACCGCGAAGATAAGTCACCCGCGCACCGTCGGGCGAGAACCTGAGCTCTACCGGGCGGGTACCGCTTATATCCGGACTGGCGAACAGCCGTTCAATGGTGAGTTCATCTGCATGCGCGCCGCATATAACACCAAGAAATACGATCAGGATTCTTTTCAACTGTCTTGCCATCCGACTATTCCAAATCCGAACTGGGGGGCCACCTCGCTAGTGTGGGGAGCCTGGCCACCCGTTACAAGATTTTCCTGCTTGCCAAAAGGGCGCCGCACACTGGGCTGTCCAGGATGCAGGCCGAGGATGGCCTGCATCAATCGACCACCGGCACGCGGATTATCACGCCGCTACCCCTCAGTTACGGTCCCTGTCCCCCTATTCCAATATCGATGGATAACTTCTAGCGTCTGTTTTTGTTAGTCTCTCGGCAGGATTCTAATTCTGCGGCAACGCCTCGTCACAGAGCACATCGTCGAAAAAATAATAAGCAACGGACGACTTCCAATGCACACTTTTGTAAGCCCACTACAGCACGCTGTCCAGATCGCACCTGACAGGGTCGCCGTTATTTTTGAAGACCAGCAGATTACTTATCGACAGCTGTGGTCGCGTTGTTGCCGCCTGGCAGCGGTTATCAGCAAGCTCGGCGGACAACCAGGGGATCGTGTGGCAATTCTCGCCGCCAATTCCGCACAATACATCGAAAGCTACGTCGCACTACCAGCGGCCGGTTTTGTCATTGTTCCTTTGAATACCCGTCATGCCGAGCCGGAGTTGCGGTATGCGCTGGAGGATGCTGGCGCCAAATTTCTGCTGACCGACCGTGATCCGGCCGCGCTGCGCGATCTCGTCGACATCGTCGTGATGATGCCTGACGAATACGATTCACTCTTGAGCACCGCGGATGAGGCCAGGCTGGGTGACGGCGTGACAGAGGATGACTTGGCAGGACTCTTTTACACCGGGGGAACGACTGGTGTTTCAAAGGGCGTGATGTTGACGCACAGAAACCTGTTGGCCAATACGTTTCACTTCATGATTTTTGCGCCGCCGACGGCGGATGACGTGATGCTCGTTATGGCTCCGCTGTTTCACGCCGCAGGTTCGAACGGCGTGCTCTCTGGCATCTGGTCGTGCAGTACACAGATTCCGCTCAAAGTGTTCGATCCAGCTGTCGCTCTCGACCTGATCGAAAAACATCATGTTTCGCATACGTTGGGTGTACCAGCAATGATCGCGGCAATAAGTGAGTTACAACATAAGGAGCCGCGCGACGTGAGCTCATTGCGCGTGGTAGCTCACGGCGGCTCGCCAATTGCGACGGAGGTCGTCCGGCGCGCGCATGAAGCCTTTCCGACGGCAGATTTTGTGCACGTTTATGGCATGACGGAAGCATCGCCGTTATTGACGGGGCTGCGCCGCGAGCAAGATCATGTTGATTCGGATCGTGGCCGATCCTGTGGCCTGCCGTTGATCGGCACGCGGATAAAGATAGTGGACAAGAATCACCACGAGCTGCCAACAGGAGAAGTGGGTGAACTGGCGGCCTCCGGTCCCAACATCATGCGGGGATACTGGAATAAGCCGGAGCAAACGGCGGAAGTGATGCGGGGAGACTGGTACCTCTCAGGCGACATGGGATACATGGATGATGGGGGTTACGTTTACCTGGTGGATCGTGCCAAAGACATGATCGTAAGCGGCGGCGAAAACGTGTATTGCTCGGAGGTCGAAGAAGCGCTGTATAAGCATGCCGCGGTACTCGAAGTCGCCGTGTTCGGTGTGCCCGGATCAACAATGGGGTGAGGCCGTACACGCAGTGGTCGTCACCCGTGACGACGTGACAGGTGAAGAGCTAATCGCATTCTGTCGCGAATATATCGCCGACTACAAAATTCCTAAGGCGATCAGCTTCTCGTCACATGAATTACCAAAGTCTGGCCCGGGGAAAATACTGAAACGGGAACTGCGCGCACCATTCTGGGAAGGGCGAGAATCTAACATCAATTAGACTGGTGCCGCATCACAAATCGGCAGGATCGCCGATTTGGTGCGCGAAGCGACCCGAACGAAGTGAGGGCAAGGGCCATGGATGGCCCGCAGCCAATCAACATCCGACACGCGGATTTTCAGTCGGCTACTCTACTAGAAAACAATTTTGTCAGTACCATTATTCAAATTCTGTTTCCGGGATCCTTTGCCTTGATGGATCTTTTCTTCTGTCCCGTCCGACACTAGCAAGTTCTTTTTCGTGATTAAACAGTATTTCCAGACTTTCCTTATACTTGTTAAACGCCTGCTGGTATCGACTCTTGTCTGGATACAAGGTGTTGATGTAATCCATAAGCAGCGAAACAGGCAGACCAACCAGCGAGCTGACAATCGCCACAGCGGCGCCAGATTTAATATCCCCACCCTGACCTAGCGCGAGATAAAAGCCCGCAAATGTACCGATGATTCCAAGCAGAATTATCATAAAAGGTGCCCGGTACAGAATGGCGAGAACATCCTCCGAGTCAAAGTGTTTGAAGGTACTTGAAAAATATGGACTATTATCAAACGCGATGCGGGTAACGATGTCGTAATCCGGCGTTTCTTCGTAGCCTTGCTCCTTAACCTCGTCGACGGTTACATCAACGATATGCGCCACGCCATTCTCGATATCAAACATGTCATCCAGTCCGGCAGGAGGCTCTTTTTCAACAAGCTTTTTTTGGACCAACTCATCTTTGGTCTTTTCCAACATCACGGTCCCCTTATGGTGGAGCTGGCGTGCTTTTAGCTTGATTTTTTCTGCTTCCTTGATTCTGGCCCGCAACTTCTCCAGAAAGGGATCCTTTCCTGAATAAAGTGAAGCAGGAATTTTTAGGGCCGCAGTCGGCAATGTTGGATCAAAATTGACAGCAAGGGCGACATCTCCTTGTTCTCTTACACTTTTCGCATAGCTCAGGCCTGAAGGTACTTTTTGGGCCTTTTTATACTCAAACACAGAAAAATAAAATGACAGTGCAAATCTGTTTAAGGCATTTATTTTGTAGTGCAGGCCGAATTTGAAAAGCATAAATACAGCCAAGCAGCCCAATATTCCCCAGACAAACAGCTGTCCGATTAACTCATTAGACAGCACAGCATCATAATAAAATATGAAATATGAAAATGCCGCCAGAATTGTCAAAAATACATATTTAAACATTTTGATACCTAAACCCAAAAACTCGCATTAAATGATGTTAGTTAAAAATTGCTTAACTCTTCCGTATATAATTGAAATTGCAAGATCGTTGCCTGTTCCTTCTTGCAATTGTATTCAAGACAATAGGCCTCCTTTCCTACTAAATCTTGTCTAACCGGTTGAGCAGTCTGGAAGCCCAGCGCTGCAATGCCCATGTCTTTTTTCAGTTTTGTACGATACCGATAGTTACCCATCTCAGCTTCGTCAAAGATAAAGTTATACATGGCTACCGCACGTCTGTTGCTCAGATCCATGTTGTACTGTCGTGCCCTTTCTGAACGGGGAGACGTATCATTTATGTCAATGTATCTGCCCATATAAATGGGCGATGTCAGTCCTGAAATCTTTAGAGACTCGACCAGCTCCGCAGCGTTTTTATTTTCGTAAATACTTTTTGCGTACTTGGGAATCATTATCCTGAGAAAATCTTTCATTTCCTGTGATAGCTCATGAGAGCCCCGCACAAAATAGGACTCCTGGAAGTTGAGTCTTACCTTTCCTGTCTTTTCGTCTATTTCCACGGCCGAAGCGTCATAGTCTTTGAAGTTCTCATTCAGCAGATCGACGATCTGTTGCTTGGCGTCGGCTGCCTTGCGGTAGGGCATGAGCTCTTCCCTTACTTCGGACGTCAACTCTTTTTGCCGGTCCAGTTCTTTGCCAAAAGCTTGTTCTGACTCTGCCAGGGCGTCTTCCTTGTCCTTGGCAAGGTTGGCTTGTAGCTGGTCCAATGCTTCTTGTTCTGCCTGCGCCGCGTCTGCTAACGCTTCAAGTTTTTCTGCCTCCGCATCGGCCTCCGCCTGTGCCAGTTCCCGGGCGTGCTCAGCTTCTGCCTGTCGTAATTCCTCTGCAGCCTGTGCGTCAACAGCCGCTTTATGCTCGGCTAAAGCGGCTTCTTGTGCCTGTGCATCACTTTCCAATTCGGCCTGTTTTCGTGCGTCCAACTCGGCTTCTCTCTGTGCCAGTTGTTGGGCCGCTTCTGCCTCTGCCTGCCGTAATTCTTCTGCGGCCTGCGCATCAAGAGCAGCCTTACGCTCGGCCAATGTGTCTCTTTGTGCTTGCGCCTCTCTTTCTAACTCTTGGCGTTTTTCCGCCTCCAAATAGGCCTCTGTTCGTGCCAATGCACTATCGTATTCCGCTTCTGCCTGTCTTAATTGCTCTGCAGCCTGGGCCGCAAGAGCGGCTTCCTGCTCGGCTAATGCGTCTCTTTCTGCCTGCGCCGCTTGCTCCAGCGCTTGCCGTTTTTCTGCTTCCGCTTCGGATTCAGCCTGTGCCAGTGCCTGAGCGGCTTGCGTTTCTGCCTGTCGTAATTCCTCTGCAGCCTGCGCCGCAAGAGTCGCTTCCTGCTCGGCCAATGCGTCTCTTTCTGCCTGCGCCGCCTGCTCTAACGCTTGTTGTTTTTCGGCTTCCAACTCGGCTTCCGTCTGTGCCAGTTCCCGAGCGTATTCCGCTTCAGACTGTCGTAACTCCTCTGCCTTCTGTACCTCGAGAGCAGCTTTATGCGCGGCTAATTCGGCTTCTTGTGCCTGCGCATCACTTTCCAATTCCTGCTGTTTTCGTGCCTCCAGTTCAGCTTCCTGCCTGGCCAGTTCGACTTCCTTTGCCTGTGCCACTCTTACTATGTCCCGGCGTTTTTGTTCCGCCAATATGGCCTCTGTTCGTGCCAATGCACGATCGTATTCTGCTTCTGTCTGAGCTATTTCAGCTTCCAACTGACTCTCAAGAGTCTTCTCCTGTTCGGCCAGCGCGACCATCTTTTCTACCTCAAGATCTGATACCTGTTCAGCTAATGCCTGCTGAGCCTCCTGCCGCACTTTTTCGACGGCTTCTTCTTGTTGTTTCTTGAGTTCTGATTTTTCAGCTTGAACGTCTGCCCTAAGCTCCTGTTTTTCAGCTTCGACGTCTGCCCTAAGCTCTTGTTTTTCAGCTTCAACGTCTGCCCTAAGTTGTCGTTTTTCCGTTTCTATTTCGACCTGTTTCTGTTCATCCATAGAAACAAATTGCTCTGACAGCGCTTCGTTGTGCTTTTGTTCGATACTAGCTACAAGGTTTTCATATTCATCAGCGGCTTGATCTTGTTGAGCCTCTAACATCGCGGAAAATGCGAGTACTAACTCTTCAGCTTTTTTCCTTCGTTTTTCCTTAACTTCTTCTAACGTTTTATCCGCCTCTTTTGCCAGAATGGCTTGGGGATCGCTTTCGTACTGTTCTATGACCTCCTGTATCCTTTCTTCACTCTCCTTTTCAACCTCTTGTATTTTATTTGCAGTTGTCAATTCGGTTATGTTGATTTCGTCACTTGCATAGATCATGAAGACGATTGCAAGCACAGCAAACAGATCTACCATAGGAACAAGTGCTTCTATGGTCTGTGATTCCTTCTGATTTGATTGATCAAATATCATGATTTGGTGCTCGCCATATTCGTAAGTCAAAAATTGGTCCATTAAGATTTGCAATGCGTCTCGGTATACCGAAGGATATTTGTGGGGCATTGAATTCTTCGGACATACAATGCGGTGACTCCGGCCTGGCCTTAATAAGTTCGATACGCTGCTCTCGGTGCATGATGTTTTCGTTGGCAGTCTGATACGTGGCCAATAAAGCTGAGAAATATCGCCGCTGCTTCTCGAACTCCGTGTACTCCGCCGGCGCATAATTCCCATAGGGAGGGACTGCGTCGTCGCCCAGCCACTTATAGACACTATTAATGTCGGCGGTGGGCACCCAATCGGGTAGCAGAGGTGCCAGAGCAATTGCCGTTGTCGCTTGTCGCATCAGCGGAATATTGCATATACATCACATTATTTAGAGGGACTGGTTCAAAGATTGACCATATGACCAACCGATCCGATTAACCAAAAAAACGTGGAATTTGTTGTTATTTCAATGATTTAGCGATCAACCCCGACGAAGTGCAAGGCCATACACTGAAAAGCCGCCTCTGCGGCTCCTATCCAGCCATGGCGTTCGTCGCTATTGCGAGCTGCCTGGCAAAGGCATTCGTCTTATTTGAGGTGGTGGCCAGGGGGTGAATCGAACACCCGACACGCGGATTTTCAGTCCGCTGCTCTACCAACTGAGCTACCTGGCCTATTTGATTCTCGTCATGCGACCTGCAGCGGATTTTCAGTCCTGGCCTACCCTGTCGCTACGCGACCCCGCTA
>PVMK01143724.1_pt1 | contig 28187 bp, 31 predicted proteins | sample 1853481 | NCBI WGS metagenome assembly PVMK01 (sample SAMN08533507, study PRJNA380276) | Marine sediment metagenome, whole genome shotgun sequencing project. | reverse complement strand
GATTACGGCCATAATTTTCTCCTCTGTTATTATCTTGAATTTTTAAAGTTCTTCTAATCTATTTGAGCAACACCAGTATATATCTTATCATATTTGATCCTATTAAATGCAATAGATTTTATCATTAAGATCGAAGTTGTCGGTGGGTGACGAATTATTGCATGCGTCCTTATAGGTCGGATCAGTAGATCTGTGCTCACCTTTATGTCTACACCTTCAAATTCCGAAAATTAAAGATTCATAATCGAAATCATAACCATATCGAAATGGTCTGGGTTTAAGGCTGGAATCATCACATTGAGGTATGCATACCCTTGCGAAAATCAGTTGTTTATGGGATTTGACAAAACCCAAATTAACGCCCAGATCAAGAGTGCCTCGAGCGATTAATTTCCGTTTTTACTCCCCCTAAGGGGGCAAGGTTTCTTAATGAATCAGATAAGCCCCATGGATCTCAAGAGTGGTCTTGGGTCCACAAGATGCCGGGAAAACCAGCCTTTATGTTCAGTATTTCCTAAACCTAAAGAAAGGATTTCGGTAAAATGCAGGGTTGGAATCTTTTGTTTAAGTGTACAGCGAACTTCCAGATTTAAATGACACATGGCGCAGGCGGTGATGATGCAATCTGCACCGATGTCTTTAGCGCCACGGTTAATTTCATTTACCATTGCTGTAACAACTTTTGGACGGGCAACCGAAAGGAAGGTGCCGCAACAACGGGATAAATAAGGCCACGATAGGGGCTTAGCCCCCAGAGAAGCAAGAATTTTTTCTATCAGGCCATGATACTTTTCTTCGTGACGAAGTGCCGGTGGACGAGCCAGCATGCAGCCGTAATAAGAAACGAATCTAAGCCCTTCAAGCCTTTTTACACGGTTCTCGGAATAACTTAAAAGATCTTTTCCATCCAAGAGTTCGAAAAAATGGAGTATCTTGAGATCGAGGTCAACCGGCCTACCCCACATTTCTTCATACTCTCTACGGGCGCTATCATCATCGAACAGCTTTAGCTGTGCTTCACGTAGCCGCAAAAGGCAGCTTGGGCATGCAACAATCAGCGGTCTGCCTGCCGGAGCCAATGAAAGGTTGCGGGTCCCAAGATAAAAAGCTACTTCGCCATTAATACTGTGGGCTGATGAACTCCCGCAACAATTCCAGTCATCAAGTTCTATCAGGTTAAAACCAAGACGATTGAACAAGTTTAACAGGGAAAGATTGTTTTCAATTGCTGTGGAATCCAACGAACATCCAGGGAAATAGGATAAATCGATTCCGTTTTGTTTATTCATGAGCCACTCTGATCTGTTTGGGTTGAAAAGATTTCCTGATGACATCAATGCTTTCGACCTTTGACGCCCTCAAATGCAGCTTTCGTTTTGCCAACATTTTAATGCCCACTCCCAGATCAGAAAACCATTCCCATTTGCGCGCTTTGTACCGCAGCATAACTTCGATCTTGTGAGTCCTTCCATAATGTTTGATGGAATGCAAAACATCTCTATGAAAATTCAGGATGTCCGGTTCAGCCACAGCTGCCCCTTCTTTTATTGCAATATGACGTAACGTGTCCATAATGGCCGCCATGTCAATCCCCATGGGACATTGAATCGAACAGGTATGACAGCCGACACAAATCCATATGGTTGAACACTCCAGAGCTTCTTTCTTGAGACCGAGTTGTACTAAACGAATAACACTGTTTGGCGCGAAATCGGTTGCCCGGGAAAAAGGACACCCGCCGGCACAGGTCATGCAGTGATAACATTTATTTAAGTTTGCACCGGAATGTCTCACGACCTCGTCGGCAAAATGAATATTCATGTCGTTCGCTGTTATCAGGCCTTTCGGCGAAGTATTGATGTTTGTTTCCACGATACAATTTTTCCTTCTGGCGGTTATTATAATTTTTTGTCAAAAATTTATTGGATGTAAAACCCTTAGGACTGAAATCCAGTTATCCCTACAAATGCACATCAATATACCACATGGTGGCACATTGTCAATGTATTTTTCAACCTGACAATAATTTAAAATTTTTATTTTGCCCTGAAAAACCTGGTCCTTCCCTGCAAAGCGGGATCTCCGATGAGCCTTGCCTGTCCCGTCTTGCGGGAGTCAGAGCTCTCCGGCTCTGCCTGAGAATCTTGTAGCCGGAATAATGGAATAATGGAGTGATGGGATGAGGGGCTTGAGAAACATTATCAATTTATCAGTACCATGAGTATTTCTGTGATACTTATTCAGAAAAATTACGCTTTTAGACCCAATAATCCAATACCCCATTATTCCAACACTCCAACTTTTTGAGTTAAAGTTTTATAATTACAGATAAATATACATCGCTAAAGTTGCTAAAAAGTCTCATCTAATAAGTAAATGTTTTTATTCAAAAAATTGTCACCATTTGAAATCCTTCGGGCTTGCCGATTTTATTCTAATTCAATATGGTTGACCGATACACTGTATTTTTTGAGACGTTTTGCGATATCGTTTTTTCGGTGGCAGCTATCCGGCTCCGCTTCCATGCACATTAAACAGGCAACCTGGCCTTTTTGCCAGGCCGCCAGTTTTTTTATTGTTATCCAAGAACATAATACCGTTGATTTTCTTCAGCAATCTGATAAAAGGTAGATTCCCACGGGCTTACGCCCGTGGCACTTAAAAAATGAATTGGCCAATTTTAGCTTTGGCATTCACCCACGGGCTCACGCCCGTGGTCCTCTGCTAATTTCGATAGATTTTAGATAAAAACAGACAGGTTTATGAGTAAACCCTTGGGTAAAAAGGCCGACGCCATGAAACTTAGGTTCAATGGACCGACAGACGGCGTGCTGATGATTCGACTTTCCGGGAATTGGCAAATTGGAGAAAATCTCCCTTCTCCAAATGAAGTCAAAATTAAACTGGAGTCGGAACCAGACATTCAGCGCGTTGCCTTCGATACGAAGGAACTCACCCAATGGGACAGCAGTCTTCCCATTTTACTCCTTAAGATTAAAAACCTGTGTTCCGAGAAAAAGATTTATATAGATAGTGAAGGACTTCCTCGGGGTGCCAAACGTCTTATTGAACTTGCCACAGCCGTCCCCATAGAGAAAGATGCAAAAAGCGTGGGGGAGAACAAAACCTTTCTCTCTCTTGTTGGGACTGAAACCATTCAATTTCTAAAATCAACAAAAGAAATGATTGCCTTTATCGGTGAAGCATTTCTGGCTTTCATCAAATTTCTGTCAGGCAGGGCTCGCTACCGTCGATCCGACCTGTTCATGACGATTCAGGGATGCGGAGCCAAGGCGCTTCCGATTGTATCCCTCATAAGTCTTTTGGTCGGTTTAATTCTTGCTTTTGTCGGCGCTATACAGTTAAAAATGTTTGGCGCGCAGATCTACATCGCCGATCTTGTGGGCATAGCCATGGTCCGGGTTATGGGAGCTGTTATGACCGGCATCATCATGGCAGGCCGAACAGGCGCTGCCTTTGCGGCTCAAATCGGTACAATGGAGGTGAATGAAGAGATAGATGCCCTCAAGACTCTCGGCATTTCACCCATGGAATTTCTGGTTTTACCGAGGATGCTTGCGCTTGTTTTCATGATGCCGCTTCTCTGCATTTATGCGGACTTCATGGGCATTCTGGGCGGGGCGATTGTCGGCATAGGAATGTTGGATTTGAATATGTCCCAGTATTATATCCAGACCAAAGGGGCCATCAGCCTGAATGATTTGTGGATCGGACTTTTTCATAGCGCCGTCTTTGGTGTCTTGGTGGCGTTGGCTGGATGTCTCAGAGGAATTCAATGTGGACGCAGTGCCTCTGATGTTGGAAATGCAGCCACTTCGGCAGTGGTGACAGGAATCGTAAGCATCATCGTGGCAACGGCAATCATAACGGTCCTGTGTAATGTGATAGGCATCTAACCCGGATTGCCCATGAAAAACATCAACGATCTAACCGGCGAGGAAACAGTGCTGACCCGAAATTATCTGCACCCTTGATGGTCGCAAACAAAATAACGATTATTCGTAAAAAATAAATGACAACGCTGCAACAACAAACGATGAAAACAGATCCATACATCATTGTCCGCGATCTGACCATGGCCTATGGAGACTATGTGATAATGCGAGATCTTAATTTTACGGTGGCTCGCGGGGACATCTTTATTATTATGGGAGGAAGCGGTTGCGGAAAAAGCACACTGATGAAGATCATGGTGGGGCTTAAGGAACCGGCCGGAGGACAGGTTTTCTATGGGGACCTGAACTTCTGGGAAGCAGTTCCGAACGAGAGGAAACACATCATGCAGAATATCGGCATTCTTTATCAGTCCGGTGCGCTTTGGAGTTCCATGACCCTGGTTGAGAATGTTGCGCTCCCACTCGAAGAATATACCGACCTGAGCCCCAATGAGATCCGAGAGTTGGTGTCCTTCAAGCTATCCATGGTTGGCCTTGCAGGATATGAAGACTTCTATCCGGCCGAAATCAGCGGGGGCATGCGAAAACGGGCCGGGATTGCACGCGCTATTGCATTGGATCCGGACATTCTGTTTTTTGATGAGCCCTCCGCAGGACTGGATCCGGTGAGTGCGAAGAGACTGGATGACCTCATCCTGGAGCTAAGAGATAGTCTCGGCACAACGGTAGTGGTGGTAACCCATGAGTTGGCAAGCATCTTTGCCATCGGAAATAATTCTGTATTTCTCGATTCAGAGACTCGAACGATGACTGCCGCTGGAAATCCCAAAATGTTGCTTGAAAATTCCCAGGATCCAAAAATCATAAACTTCCTCATGAGAGGAGAAACAGAGGGACATATACTTTGAGCAAACAAGCCAGTAAAACAGTTATCGGCAGTTTTGTCGTCAGTGCATTGGTGCTGGTCGTCGTGGGCGTTTTGATTTTTGGCACCGGCAATTATCTGAAGGAAAGATACAGATTTATGCTGTTTTTTCAAGATTCCGTAAAAGGGCTTAGTGTGGGGGCTCCTGTTATTTTCATGGGGGTTAAGATTGGTGAAGTGAAGGATATTAACGTGATAGCAAATCCCTCGGAGTCATCTTTTTTAATTCAAGTCCTTATCGAGTTGGCATCCGGTAAAGTCAAAAGGTTCAAAGCCAAGGAGTTCGAAAATGCTCAGGAATTATATGAATACTGCGACAAACTCATAGAACAGGGTCTAAGAGCCCGGTTGGGATTGCAAAGTGTGGTCACCGGCCAGTTGCAGATAGAACTCGATTTTTTTCCTGAAGAAGCGGCCGTCCTGATGGGAACGAACAAGAAGTATCAAGAAATTCCGACCATTCCGTCCACTTTTGAAAAACTGACAAAGACATTGGAGAACCTTCCTGTCAAAGAAATTTTTGACAAGCTGTCATCTTCGTTAACGCAAATCGATTTGCTGTTGAATTCCCCTGGGACCACGGAGTTTTTAAAGTCTCTTAAACTTGCCGTCGAAGATGCAAGAAAGGTTCTTCATGAAGTGGGCAAACAGGTTCAACCGATGACGGACAAAATAGACGAGACCTTAGAAGCATATGGCAAACTCGCTCAAAATCTGGACCGGAAGGTTGACCCCCTGATTTCTGAAGTCGATGAAACTGTCAAAGCACTGGCAGACGCATCGAAGCAAGCGGAGAAGACACTCAGAGCAGTTGAGAATATTGTGGGAGACAATTCCGTCGTCACCGTAGAACTGACAAAAACGCTCAGGGAGTTCTCATCGGCGGCAAGATCCATCCGAAACCTGTCTGATTATCTAAGCAGACATCCTGAAGCCCTAATCCGTGGCAAAGGGGGATACAATAGATGAAGAAAATGAAGAAAATTTATTGGATTCAAACAGCCGTCATTTTAATGTTTTCCCTGTCGATTCTTGGAGGATGTTTACCAAAACCAAGCGCACCGACAAAATTGTATATCTTAAGCCCACTGGCAGGTCCGGCGGTTGAAATGCACAATAAAACAGATGAAATATTCATGACCATAGGTGTTGGACCTGTCCATCTTCCTGAGTATCTGGACCGACCTGAAATCGTGACGCGTATCAATCCCAATGAACTTAAGCTTGCAGAGTTTGATATTTGGGCAGAACCGTTACAGGTCAATTTTACCCGGGTTCTTATTGAGAATATATCGAGGCTACTGAGTACCGAGCCTGTCGCCGTCTTCCCTTGGGAAGCATTTCCACAGGTCGATTTCCAAATTGATGTTGAGTTGGTTCGACTCGATGGAGACATCGCTGGGAAGGCTTTCCTGACCGCGCAATGGTCGATTTTAAATTCATCGAACAAATCCATCCTTTTTTCGAAAAAGTCACAATACACCAAATCTGTCGACGGAACAGACTATTCTGCGCTTGTGGCTGCCCAGAGCCGTATGATAGGAGCTTTGAGTCATGATATTGCTGAAGCGATAAAATCTCTCCTTAGGTAGAGCAGAGAGTTCATCCTTGACCGCCAAAATTTTCCTGTCCATCTGCCTGTGGATAAACGTTTTCTATGATATATTTTTCTAAATCCTTGAATGATGCGCTTTTAGCTGTTGACTTATAAATTTTGCTGTTGTATCCATCAAAATATTAGTGGGTGTTAGATTTTAATAAACACGAACAAAGGAGGTTGAAAATGACAAAGGCTGAATTGGTCGAAACAATGGCAAAGGATGCAAACATTTCCAAAGTCGCAGCTGGAGCCGCTTTGGAGTCTTTTATGACAAATGTTACAAAAGCTTTAAAGAAAAAGAACGGAAAAGTTACGTTGGTAGGTTTTGGCACTTTTACAAAAGTCCGTCGCAAAGCTCGAAAGGGTCGAAATCCTCAAACTGGTGAACCCATTAAAATTAAAGCAAGAAATGCGGTAACATTTAAAGCTGGGAAGAAACTCAAAGACGCGATCTAATCTCAACCGTACGATATCCCTTGACTGTCAATTCAATTTTTCAAAAATACCATAAGGGATTCCCATCGGTTTTTTGAAACTCCTTGAAGCTTCGTTGAAACAAAATTTTCACTGTGCTTCGACCAACTGCGGTGAACCTTCGGTTGAAAATTTTCGATCCATTTTAGTCCCCGCTCGCATTCCCCGCAGTAATCTGCGGGGAATGCGAACCCAGTTGCAGCCCCACGCTCTTCCAAAATACGTCAGATTTTTACCGTCGACCGTCATCTCCGGCAAATTTTTCCATTTCTTTTAGATTCAAATGCGTTTGCCCTGACGGTCCATGTGGATGTGGTTTACAAAATACATTTATCGTGATAGGTGAAAATTCCAAATTTCATTTTCTATTTAAAAAACATAAGAATAGAGGATTGCAGAAATGGATATAGAACGTGAAAAAATCGATTTTGATGTGCTTTTTATCGGCGGTGGGCCCGCAAATCTTGCTGGAGCCATTCGATTGATGCAAATCGCCCGCGAAAAAAATATGAACCTTGAAGTTGCGCTGGTGGAAAAGGGCGCTGAAATCGGGTCTCATGCATTGAGCGGCGCTGTCCTGAATCCGATAGCCTTAAAGGAGCTAATACCGGATTTTCTGGAAAAAGAATGCCCCATAGAGTCGACGGTTAGAGAAGACGAATTCTACTTTCTAACCCGAAAAAAACACTATCGACTTCCGATGATTCCCAACTACATGCACAATAAGGGCTTTTTCATTATCAGCCTTTCCAGATTTACCCGGTGGCTCGGCAGGATTGCCGAAGATCTCGGGATTAACATCTTTCCCGGTTTTGCAGGTAAGGAAGTCCTTTACGCAGAAGATCAAAAGACAATCGCCGGCATCCGTACCGGCGACAAGGGATTGGATAAGGACGGACGGTCCAAGAGTAACTTTGAGCCGGGCATCGATTTGATGGCCAAGGTGACGGTATTCGGCGAAGGCGCAAGGGGGAGCCTGACCCAGGAAATATTGCAAAAACTGAACCTTTTTGCGGGCAAAATGCCCCAAGTGTACGAATCGGGCATCAAAGAAGTAATCCAACTTCCTGAAAATAATTATTTTACCTCCGGCAGAGGCAACGACATCCACATCTTTGGATATCCCCTGGGTTTAGACACACCCGGCGGTGGTTTTATTTACGAGATTAAAGACAATATGGTGGCCATTGGGTTCCTGGTAGGGCTCGCCTATCAGAATCCCATGCTGGATCTGTATGACGAGTTCCTAAAATTCAAACAACATCCGTTTGTCGCAGGCATAATCCAAGGGGGAAAAGTCCTGGAACAGGGGGCTAGAACGGTGTCCACCGGCGGTTATTTTACCATACCCAGGTTGGCCGTTGACGGTGGTGTATTGGTGGGCGGGAGTGCAGCCATGCAGAACACACCGGGTTTAAAGGGTGTTCATCTGTCCATGAAGTCAGGAATGCTGGCGGCGGAAGCGATAATAAATGCATTTGAAAAGCAAATGTTTACAAGGGAGACCCTCGGGCTCTACAATGAATTGTTTGAAAAAAGCTGGGCGAAGAAGGAAATTTATGAGGGAAGAAATTTTGCCCAAGCCCTTTCAAAACGGGGGCTGGCCAAGTTTATCCATCTTGCCGCTCAGTATTTGAGCAAAGGCCGGGGCTTTATCGATAAAATGCCGATTGAACCGGATTACAAAACACTAAAACCGATAAAAGATAGCAACCATGACGTTCGTTCGTCACCTGAAAAAAAGACCACAGATGGCGTTTTGTATGTTGACAAACTTACCGGGGTTTATCTCTCCAAAACCATGCACAGAGAGGATCAACCCAGCCACATCATCGTTCACGACCGCGATCTTTGCGTCAATGAATGTTTTAAAATCTATAGGTCTCCATGCACAAGATTCTGCCCGGGCGAGGTATACGAAATCGAAACTGATCCAAAGACATCCGCGCGGCGACTCAAATTGAACCCGTCCAATTGTCTGCACTGCAAAACCTGTGACATTAAGGATCCATACCGAAATATATCATGGACATGTCCGGAAGGGGGAGAAGGACCGGGATATACGATGCTATAATCTTCCTTTCCTTAAAATAGCGACAAGAAGCCATATCCCCATAATTGCGGCAGTTGAGAACAGAACGATCCCGATCAGAGATATTCCGTAGAACAGGGGCGGGATTTCAGAAATCACGATAAGGGCCGAACCGATAATCAAAGCAGCAATAATGATTGAAAATGATATCCTGTTGCTGATCCTGTCATGGGTCGCCAGCATGGCATCAAGCCCCTTGTGTTCCATTTTCAAAGACAGCTTCTGCTGCCGGATCAGCCGGGCAATTTCGAGCATGTCTCTGGGGAACTTCTCAACGAATTGCAGCATTTCAGATACCAGTTGAATCAAATCGCCCGCAATTCTTTCAGGGTGGAACCGTGAAAGCTTTATCCGTCTGATGAACGGTGCGGTTTGCGCGATCATGTCAAAATCCGGATCAAGAATCAGTGCAACCCCTTCTATGGTCGCCATTGTCTTCATCATCAGGAAGATATCCGGTGCAATCATGAGACGATGGCGGGATATCAACTCAAGTAAATGGTTCAGCAGTTTGCCAACTTCTATATTTTTCAAAGGTTTGTAAAGATGCTGCCCCATGAAGTCTGTAACATCCCTTTCCAGCTGGCGGATATCCGGCTCATCATCCCAAGATGTCAGCTTCAGTAGCACCTGGGCTGCTTTAGTTTCATGCCGATGAACCACACTATCGATCAAATCGACAAAATTTTCTCTGGTCTGACGATCCACAGAGCCGGTCATGCCAAAATCGAGCAGACAGGTCACATTGTCGGGAAGTATAAAAATATTCCCGGGATGAGGGTCGGCATGAAAGAAACCGAAATCGAACACCTGCTTTAAGTAAAAGTTTGCGCCCCGAACCGTAATCGTCTTCCTGTCCAGCCCGGCCTCATCCAGCCTGTCGATTTCAGATATCTTTATGCCGTCCACCAATTCCATGGTAAGAACGTGTTCGGTTGTCCTGTCTCGGAAAACTTTAGGGATGTAGATTGTGGGATCGTTTAAGAAGTGCCTGGCAAAACGCTCCATGCTGGTCGCTTCAATAGTATAGTCTATTTCCTTCTCGAGGGTTCTGGCAAATTCTTCAATGATTTTAACCGGTCGGTACAGGGCGATCTCTTTTATGTTGCGTTCCACCAGCATTGCCAAGTGAAGCATGATCTCGAGATCGACTTCTATGATTTTTTTGATGCCGGGCCGCTGAACTTTGACCGCCACTATTTCACCGTCCTTCAATCCGGCCTTGTGCACCTGTCCGATGGATGCCGAGGCAAAAGGGACTTCATCAAAAAAATCAAAAAGTTCTTCCAGTGGTGAGCCAAACTCCGTTTCGATGATCCTTTTGGCCGCACTGAAAGCAAAGGTAGGAACGTTATCTTGAAGTTTGGAAAGTTCGTTTGTGAAATCAACCGGAACCAGATCAGGGCGGGTGGAAAGAATCTGTCCCAACTTTATATAGGTGGGCCCCAGTTCTTCAAAGGCCATTCTCACCCTTTCCGCCCGCGAAAGTTTTTCAACACGGTTACGCCGATTTTTCGAAATCAACTGAAGGCCAACTTCTATGTACTGATCGATCTTCAGCAGTTCAATCAGATCTCCAAAGCCATACTTGAAAAGAACAGCCAGTATCTGACGATATCGGTTAAGATTGCGGTAGGTTCGGCCTAAAACGCCTATCTTTCGTATACTTAGCATTTAGATAGAATGTCGCCATCATTGGAAAAAGGTGTTTTACTTGGATGTGCCCGGACCCTCGCTAATCGCTTTTTTCAGTTCCCGTATCTCCTTTTTCAGCCCCTTCAATTCATCGCCCGTTACAACATCGGCTTTTTTCATAAAATCCTTAACAGCCTTTTGCACCTTTTCTTCCAGTTTTATCTGTGTTTCGTCGTACCTTTTCTGAAGATCTTCCAAAAATTTCGTTCCTTCATTTTCAGACATTTTGCCCTTATTTACAAGCTCTCTGGCCAAATCTTCAACCTCATCCTTGGCGATGAGGGCAAGGCCGATACCGGTCAACATAGATTTTTTGATTATATTAAGCATCAGAGCCTCCTTAGGGTTCTTACTTCAATTTTCCAATCAACGCACTGGCAATAGTGTTTTTCTGGATCTCCTTGGTGCCTTCGTAAATCTCGGTGATTTTGGCGTCACGGTAAAAGCGCTCGACTTCATACTCTGCCATATATCCGTATCCTCCAAGCAGTTGAATGGCTTCATCGGCGACTTCAACAGCAGTACGTGCGGCATACATCTTGGCCATGGATGTCAGTTTTGGATCGATACGTCCCTCGTCAAAGTTCCGGGCAGCTTTGTAGGTAATAAGTCTGGAAAGCTCTATTTTTGTGGCCATGTCGGCCAGCTTGTGCTGGGTGACCTGGAACTGGGCAATCTTTTTCCCGAACTGTTCTCTCTGTTTCACATAGGCCAACGCACGATCAAAAGCGCCCTGAGCGATTCCGAGTGCCTGGGCTGCAATCAGGATCCTGCTTTCGTCAAAAAATTCCAGTATATGGTAGAAGCCCTTCCCTTCTTTTCCGATAAGATTTGAAGCCGGAACACGGACATCTTTAAAGTTAACCTCTGCCGTAGACATCATGTGGATGCCCATTTTTTCACCGACATCCGTGGCGGACACACCTTTTCGATCGGCCTCCACCAGAATTAAGCTTATACCACGATACGTCGGTTTGCTTTCCGGATCGGTTTGGCAGAGAACACAGAAAAAACCTGCAGATTCACCATTGGTAATGAATATTTTCGATCCGTTTATAACCCATTCATCCCCATCTTTTTCTGCCGCTGTGTTCATGAATGTAATGTCAGAACCGTGATCAGGCTCTGTGAAAGCACCTGCAGAAAGCATTTCCCCTTCTGCAACAGGCGGTAAATATTTTTCTTTGAGCGCATCACTGCCAAAACGCAAAATACATTCAGATGCAAACCCGGCTAGGATCAAAGCACTGCCGATGGAAGAATCCCGGCTGCAGAACTCCTCGGCAACAAGGATATTTTCCAAAACGCCAAGCCCCTGACCGGAATATTTTTCCGGAAAATGAATTCCTATAAATCCCAAATCAGCAGCTTTTCTCCAGATCTTATCTGGAAATTCATGTTTTCTATCGAGTTCGAGTGCAAGCGCTTTGTCAAATTCACCCCTGGCAAAGTCCCTGGCTGCTTTCTGAATCTCTTTTTGTGATTTTGTCAGTCCAAAATCCATCTTTATTCTCCATCACTATAAAGGTTTTACGCTCAATTGGAGTTTTATCTTTTTTTGGAATTTAGCATATGCCTTGAGCTATTGCAAGGGGTTTGAAGTACGGCAGTCATTGTGAACCATACCACTTTTTAAACATTCGTAAAAGGTGCTTGACTGATCCGCTCGACTGGAATAATTACATATTTTAGACTTTTTTCGAAACCATCGACATTAACAAATAACTTGGAAAGGAAATTAGACCCTATGCCGTTTTCAATTGCACTTGCGGGAAAAGGAGGCACCGGGAAAACAACCGTTGCAGGTCTGCTCATTAAATATCTGATAAAGACGGGTAAGACGCCTGTTCTTGCGGTGGATGCAGACAGTAATGCAAACTTAAATGAAGTTTGCGGCCTTGAAGTCACCGATACCCTTGGCAATGCTCGTGAAGAAATGAAAAAGGGAATCGTGCCCAGCGGAATGACAAAGGACATTTTTATGGATATGAAACTGCAGCAGGCGGTTGTAGAAGACGACGGATTCGACCTCGTTGTTATGGGACAACCTGAAGGCCAGGGATGTTATTGTGCTGCAAATACCCTTCTCACAGGATTTCTGGAGAAACTGACGGGCAATTATCCTTACATCGTCATGGATAATGAAGCTGGAATGGAGCACATCAGCCGGCTAACCACAAGTAATGTCGACGTTCTCCTCACGATTTCAGACACGTCCCGCCGCGGGCTACAGGCGGCCATTCGAATTAACGATCTGGCAAAAGATTTGAACATCGGTGTCTCCAAAAGCTATTTAATAATCAATCAGACGAAAGAAGCTCCGTCCAATACCGTTCTGAACATAATTAAAGAAAATGGGATAGAGCTTGCCGGAACCATACCGGAAGACCGAACAGTATACGAATATGATCTGAATGGTCGTCCGACCATCGAACTGCCGGAAGACAATACGGCGGTTTTAGCTGCATATGAAATATTTGATAAAATAATCGAGTAGCGCCTTTTGTGACGACATGAAAAGAACAGGCTTTCTGTACGATGAAAGATATCTGCTTCACTATACAGGCCCTAACCATCCTGAATCGCCGGAGAGACTTAAGGCTATTTATCAAGGGATAAAACAAGCCGGTCTCCTTCCAAATCTGATCTTAATTCAGGCGATTCAGGCAGATTTAGAGTGGATTGAAACTGTCCATTCAAAAAATTATATCAAACGCTTTGAAGCTGCATGCCACTCGACCACTTCCACCTTTGACTTTCCGGACAACCAAATATGCGTTGATACTTTTAAGATTGCGCTTCTGGCCGTTGGCGGTGTACTCGATGCCGTACGACGGGTCATGACCGGTCAAATAGATAATGCTTTTTGTGCTGTCAGACCTCCGGGTCATCATGCTGAACATGAATCAGCCATGGGATTCTGCTTTTTCAACAACGTTGCAATAGCCGCCAAATATCTTCAAGCAGAATGGGGCATTCAACGGGTTGGAATAGTTGATTTCGACGTGCATCATGGGAACGGCACCCAACACATTTTTGAAAAAGATCCTACGGTATTCTATTACTCCATTCATCAGCACCCGACATTCGCTTTTCCAGGAACCGGTCGTGTATTTGAAACCGGCGACGGTGAAGGAGAGGGATCGACCCGGAATTATCCGGTTCTGCCTGGTCATGGGGACAAGGAATACCAGGGTCTTGTGGAAAGAGATCTTATGCCGGTGATGGAAGCATTCAGCCCTGAAGTGATCTTGGTATCGACGGGTTTTGATGCCCATGTCGACGACGACATGTCAGACATACAACTTTCAACAGACGGATATTCAAGGATAATGCAAAGGATCGTAGCGCTGGCGGAACATTGCTCAAACGGAAGATTGATTTCCGTTCTTGAAGGAGGATACTGCATAAAACGCTTACCGGAACTGGCCGTGAACCATGTCAAAATTTTATTGAACCTAAGTTGAACATCTAACGCAAATCCTTCTGATACGGAGAAACAAAAAGGATCGAGAATGTTCAATTGTCTTTGACACAGAAATTTGTCGTTTAGAAGGTTTTGGCCAAAACATGAAAAATTAAAGGGCTAAGATCTACAACCATTGGAGGCTAAAATGTTTATCAGCAAAATAATGACCAGAAATCCCGTCACCGTTGACCAAGACGCTGATATCTTACACGCACAGGAACTAATGTCCAAACATCAGTTCCACCAGCTTCCCGTGGTCAACGCGCATAATTTTCTTATCGGAATCGTCACGGATCGTGATATCAGAAGTGCTTTGCCGTCCCTCTCATCTGGAAGATGACCCCGGCAAGGCAGAATGGAAACGTTTTTCAGAAATTAAAATTAAAGATGTTATGACAAAAGATCCTGTCGCCATTTCTCCTTTATATACCCTTCAAGACGCCCTTCTTCTGTTGCAAAAAAAACGTGTCGGAGCATTTCCTGTTGTCGATGAAGCGGGTATTCTTAAGGGGGTTATCTCTGTTAGCGACCTGTTAAGAGAATTCATCACCGTCTTGGGGTTAGAAGAACCCGGAACGCTGTTATGCATTATCGTTGAGAATAAAATCGGGCAAATGAAAAAAATTGTCGATGCCATTACCGAGGAACATATTTCATTTGGTAGTGTTCTGGTTGCCAGATACTGGGAAGAGGGAAAGAGGGCTGTTTTTCCATATCTATTAACTCAAAATGTCGGTCCGTTGAAAAGAAAACTTAAAAATATGGGGTATACATTGCTCGACCCAATGGATTGGTATGTTGATCACTGACCCAAAAATGACTGACGGAAAACAAAGATTTAAAGATCCCCGAAAATTTATAGATAACCCTTACAAAGACCTTTATATCTACTATCTTGATGGCCGGTTGAAATCGAACCATAAAATATTCCATGATCATTTTATCGGCCACTGGCAAGAAGATGAATTCTCTTTTCTTTTCTTTTCCAGACCCTCTCCAAAGGACGTGGAAAAAATACTGCGTTCAAACCCCGGATCGGCCCTTCTCGATGAATTTCATATGACATACGACCAATGGCAGGGAAACAAGATCGCCCCGTTTAGGATCGGTCGGTTTCATATCATACCGCCCTGGGAAAAAGAGCCGAACAGAACCGACGCATCCCCCAAAGACCTCACCGTTCTTCTCGATCCAGGTGTGGTATTCGGCAATGGGTTGCATACCACAACGCAAGATTGCCTTAAAGCCCTTGAAATGGTATTCCTCCGTGAAAACATCGTGTCCGCTCTTGATCTCGGAACAGGAACGGGCCTGCTATCCCTTGCCGTATCTCTGCTCGGCTGCAAAAGTACACTTGCCGTCGACTTTAACTTTTTAGCCGCAAATACGGCTTTAAGAAACATACGCTTAAACGGCTTGGAAAACACAATTCTGGTCGCTCAAGGTCGGGCCGAGGATTTTATTGACTCACCTTCAGATCTTATGATAGCAAATATTCACTATGACGTTATGAAGCAGTTAGTAACATCTCAAGGTTTTTTGGAAAAAAAATGGTTTATTCTGTCCGGCCTTTTCCGAAGTCAGGCAAGGGATTTGCGCTTTAAATTGTCACGGCTTCCGGTAAATATCGTTAAAGAATGGGAACGTGACGGCATCTGGCATACTTTTTTAGGGCAGAAAGGTTGACGTGATGCATATCAAATGCTGGGGGTCAAGAGGCTCCATTCCAGTTTCAGGGAAAGATTTCATAAAATACGGTGGTGATACCACCTGTCTGGAAATCAGAACAAAAAGTGATGATATCATCATTGTTGATGCCGGAACCGGCATACGACGGCTCGGCAACCATTTAATCCATGAAAACCGCTACAAGTACAACATTATTTTCACCCATGCCCACTGGGATCATTTAATGGGGTTCCCCTTTTTCAAGCCGCTCTACAGCGAAGCGGCTGAATTCAGGATGTACAGGTGCCCGTTTCACAGCGAATTCGTGGAAAACATCCTTTCCAGGATCATGACCCCGCCGAGCTTTCCTGTGAGATATTCTGAAATAAGCGCAAAAATGGAATATTTCGGGGCATTTGTTACGGAGTTTCAGATCGGCTCTGTAACGATAACACCGATCCCAATCAGTCATCCCAATAAAGGCAGCGGATACAAATTTACCGAAGACGGCAAATCTTTTGTCTTTCTGACCGACAATGAACTGGATTTCGTACACCCCGGCGGTCTGAGGTATGAGGACTATCTGGAATTTTCTGCAGGAGCCGACCTTTTTATTCATGATGCCGAATACATTCCTGAAGAGTATCCATCCACCATTGAATGGGGGCACTCGGTATTTACCAAAACGCTCGATCTTGCCCTTGAAGCCGGAGTCAAACAGTTTGGCTTGTTTCATTTAAACCAGGAGCGGACGGATCGTCAAGTGGATGAAATTGTCGAGACCTGCAGACAAACCATCGCCGACAGAGGCCATAAACTTGAATGTTTCGCTGTGGGCTGCGATATGACGTTCACGATTTAACCCGGACCTCACCGTTTTCTGTCTTTGTGATGATGGATGACCCTATTCAAATAGCTGCCAAAGATCTTGCCGGCACCAAAAAATTTGTCGCCTTAACCGGCGCAGGGATCTCTGTTGAAAGAACACCTCTTTAAGAAAAAACCAGTGACTATATCATCATGGGAAAGGCCGGTGAAGTTATAAAACGCTTAACGGCCAAAATCGAACGTTTAAAGAATTTGAACCATACGTAACCAAAACAGGAACAAGCGATGCTCCGTGCAGACCTTTACGAGAAAGACATCGACGTAGAGCCTTACCTCTCTTCCACCGACTGCAGGGCCTGCGGGTTTCACAGTCGGACAGAGTTTATAGACAGACTTCGCGCCGGACAGCTCAAACCCTCCCATTGCAAGATGGCAAGGACGCGTTTTTTTCCCTTTACTCTGGGCGGCAAGGCCCAATGAGATTCTGCCCGAAGTGGAGGTTTTACAACTCCCGAATCCGGTCCCCACCGGACTTTTTCCAATCAATCAGCCGGCAGAAAATTCTCCCATTCTAGTGTCAGGGCAACTCAAAGCTTACCGGTGAGGTTCTCACGGCGGTCCTTTCCACGACCTTGAGTCCGTTCTGGTACCTGGTTGTAGACACGGATGGACATACTGTGGACATGGCCATGGTTTACGAAGCTATGACCACTGAACGGATTGTGCAGGGACTGTTCCAAGAAAAAGCTGATCGAATCGCTCCGGAATCGACCCTTTTTCTGCCGGGCTTTGCGGCTTCAATACGTGATCAACTGGCTGAGCAAAGTGGTCGGCCGGTGACCGTAGCACCGGTATGCGCTGCTGAGCTTCCTATTTTTTTTGGAAAAACGCACTGGAAGTTGGCTTGACACAAGTTCACAAATCTTCTGTCTAACCCGATTTTCTATGAAAAACATCAAGTAGACCCTTTACAACCTGGAGGAACCTTTGAAAGCTGGCGCCGTCCAAAAAATTGAGACCATCGACTGCTGACCCTTCAGGCCCCAAGGGACCGACCATACGTATGAGTAGACCCAAAAAAATCATCGTCGGAATCATCATCGGAACGGCCATGTTGGTTGTTGGCCTCGCGGTATTATTGCCCGCACTGTTAAATACCGATGCAATAAATGCCAGGATTGTTAAGACCGCTTCCCAGGCCATTGAAGGGCAAGTCGACTTTGAACGGATCCGATTTGCCTTTTTGCCTCGACCCCATGTGATCATCTCCCAAGGCCGATTGGCTGTCCAGGACTCCGTTCAGGGTAAATGGGTGGAAATGTCGGTGTTTCCAAGGTTGAGCGCCCTTTTACTCGCTCGTCTGGAGGTGGCCGATCTGAAGGTGAAACAGCCCGATTTTGAACTGAGGCTACCCGCATCGTCCCGGCATAGGTCAGAAAAGCGTGATTCCCTCCCAGGGAGTGAAGACCTTCGTCAACAGATCGAGGAAGCACTCGGGTCGCTGACTGCTGTGCTCAAAAATGTGGAAGTGACAATTGATGACGGCCGTCTGAGCATGTTGGCGCAAGACAAGGCTCCTTTGGAGTGGCAGGATATCACCGCTCGCCTTGCAGTGTCAGATAAGCGGATTACCGTGGAGGTCACCTGCAGTTCTTCTTTTTTCCAAAAAATCGCTTTGAAAAGTGAGTTGGATCCCGATACCTTGAATTTGAACGGAAAGGTAACCTTGCAGGGGCTTGCGCCACATTCTCTGATAACCTACTGGCAGCCTGACACGGATTTGGGGATCACAGACGGCCTTATTGATCTTACGCTGCAATTTCAATCGCAAGGCTGGCGTAACTGGCAAACCGACTTTGAAAGCCGCATCTCTTTACTCAAGGTACAAAACAATACACATCTGGCCGACATCGGCCCTGGAACTTTGAAAGGACGCTGTCACTTCTCCGCCTCGAAGATGTCGATTCAAATCGACCGTCTGGATCTTGACAATCCGCAGCTGTCCTTGGCCGGAACACTATCGATGAATCCTTCCGAAGCGGCGGGTGTTCACCTCCTAGTTACCGGTCAAAACGTCGATACCCATGGAATCCGGTCCACGGCGCTGTCCTTGGGTGGACATATTTCCGATGTCCGGGAAGTGTTTGACATCGTCAAAAGCGGTCGAGTTCCGACCATCACGGTAGAGGTCCAGGGCCAAGATTGGGCGGATTTGTCGGAGTTCGAACGCTGGCGCATTGAAGCAGATATGACAGACGGCACCATCTTTATTCCTGAGGTGAACCTGGATCTTACAGACGTCTTTGGACATGCCGTCATCGAAAATGGCATCTTAACCGCCGAAAATATCCGGGCCAACTACGGAAAAACACAGAGCCGGCAAGGTTCACTGAAAATCGGACTGGTGGGTGATGTCAAACCCTTTCATCTGGACATAGACGTAAATGCGGATCTGGCCCCACTGCCGTTGATTTTAGATCGCGTCATCGATAATAAACAATTCAAGTCCGAACTGTCCCGAATTGAGCATTTAAGTGGCATGGGAACCGGAAAACTGATCTTGGGCGGAAATCTGGATGATATCAGCGTCCAAATCGATGTGTCCGAATTCGATCTCAAGGCCCGCTACAATCGCCTGCCCCACCCGCTGGCACTCAAAGGCGGCCGCTTTCAGTTCAAAAACGATGAAATCCGTGTTGGCGACTTGAGTGCGCAAATACAAAACACGCATTTCTCCAAAATATCCGGCCGGGTGAACTGGGGCCATACCGCTGAACTCGAAGTTCAGACCGGCGCCGGCGCTATTGTTCTGTCTGAAATTTATCCATGGCTGAAAAAATATGGGGGCTTGGCGGAGTCCCTGAAGACCATCGAAACATTGAACGGATCGATTGCCGTCTCCGCACTGAACCTGAAAGGCCCCTTTTCCCGCCCTTCAGCCTGGCGCTTCAATATCTCCGGCGACATTCAAAATCTGGCCGTGAAGACCAGCCGGTTTCCCCAAAAACTGGTTTTACCCCGGGGACATTTTAAACTTGCACCGGAATCGCTGACACTTTCAAAAAGCCGCGCCCGGCTCCTCGATCTTCAAACCGACTTTTCTGTCCGGATCGATGACTATATGAAAGGTGTTAACAAACTTCATTTTAGCGGCACCGGTAAAATGGGGCCGAAAATTACCCAATGGGTGACCAGCGAAATCAAGATACCGGAACAATACCATCTCAAACCGCCCTATATCCTTTAAAAGCCTGGATGTTGACTGGAGCCGGTCCGGCGAAATTACCGTCGCCGGCAGCATGACCACCTCAAACGGTCCAACGGTTACAGCCGACATTCGGTTTACGCCTGCTGAAATCGACATCCGCCGACTGACCATTCACGACAATGCTTCCAATGCTGAATTCTCACTCAAACACCAGTTCAAATCAAATGTGACCGATCTCTCTTTTAAAGGAAATCTGGCTAAAGTCACCCTGGATCAATTTTGGAAGAATAATCGATTCCTTAAGGGAACCGTCAAAGGAAACCTTGAGGCCAAAATCGATTCAAAACATCCGTTGAATTCTGTGGTCAAGGGCAATCTGGAAGCAGACCAGGTTTTTCTGCCATTTGAAGCGGCCGGTTCGCTTAGTGTCGATCATACCGTTTTGAGCGCTTCGGAAAAGAAGCTGACCATTCATGAAGCCGATATAGACTGGTTGGGCAATCGATTCCATCTGGATGGCGATTTGACTTTCAAGCCCGAAAGTATCTTTCTGGAAATGAACGCCACAGGAGAAGAGATCGATGTCGACCGATTTCAAACCCTATTTAAAGGCAACGGAAAAAAAACAAGCACGAATGAAACCCCGTCTCCAAGTATTTTCCAAGGAACCCTCCACATCGATGCCCAACGCGTGAAATACAAGGTTTTTATACCTGGTCGCCGTACCGCGCAACGCTGGTGCTCGAAAAAAACAGTTTAACCATGCGGATTGATGAAGCCGTGCTCTGCGGCATCGAAACCACGGGCACCGTCAAATTTTCGCAACCCGGCATATGGATGGAGATTATTCTGAGTTCCGAGCCGAAAGAGATACAACACGCCGCCGGCTGCCTTACAGGAAAATCGACATCCGAAATTTTGGAAGGCCAGTTTCAGGTGTTCGGCACTGTAAATACCGGGGGAAAAACCAACGATGAACTGCTCCGCAATCTGAAAGGCAATTTAGAGGTTACCATTCGGGACGGACGTGTTTATAACACGGGTAGGGTTGGATTATTAACGAATATTTTTTCATTTCTCAAAATCAACAGACTTGTAGAAGGCGATCTTCCGGATTTGAAGAGCCATGACTTTCGCTATAAATCGCTTTCCCTAAAATCTTATCTTCAGGATGGCAAGTTCATTTTAACCGAAGGGTATATCGATGCCGAGTCCCTGGATATCGTAGCGACAGAAGGTGAGTTTAATCTGCTTGATCAGACACTGGATCTCACGTTATTGGTATCCCCCCTTAAAACGGTGGACACTATTATCAGGCACATACCCATTGTAGGCCAAATTCTCCGAGGGACACTGATTGCCATCCCGGTGAATGTCAAAGGGGATATTTCGAATCCCAAGGTTAGGGCCCTCTCCCCTTCAGCTTTTGGTTCCCAAGCCATGGATATCCTAAAAAGAACCCTCAAAGCGCCGGTCAGGATCGTCGAGCCGGTGTTGACAGATACGACCGACCCCCAAAAGACAGACGGCCAAGAGCCTTAATGTGAATGGTTCCTGCCCTAATTAGAAGCCATTTCAAAATCTACCATTCATCGGTTTGAGCCTTTTGTAAAGCGCCAACAGGCTAAGAAGTCTAAACCGATCACGCTCCATCGTTTCACAATTCAGTGACCTCCGGTAAAGCCGGAGGATTGTTTGTGAGGCTTTCGTATATTCCCGCAAATATCAAACTCTGGGAGTCTCCCCGACAAAGCCGGGGTTTACCCACGATTAATTATAAATCATGAAAATTTGCGCATAGTGAAATTAATCTAAAATTGCCAAGAGAAAGTTTAGCCGTTGTTGATATCACAACTATTTAGGACCACTTTCCGATTCCATATACATAGCAGTTATGTTGTGTGTTTAATTATGTTGTTAGAATTTAATTCTATTCATATAGTTCTTTTTATCTTATTCCCAGAAAATATTAAAAATCCATATAATTCTTTTAATTCCCTTTAAATTTGTGTCCAGTCTTGATATTCTATTCATGATCAACAGAAGGTAATCTTTCTAGCAGAAAAAGCATTACCCTGTTGTAGTCATTAAAACCCTGATTTCCTGGGCCTTAGAGCGAAAGGAGAAGTAATTATCATTATGTCTGAACGCCTGAGGAAAAGAAAAAAAGCTACTCTGATAGTGTGGCCTTTAAGGAAGCTTTTTATTCCCTGAAGTCCGATCGCAGAGGTGCCCAGGCAGGTTCGAATTATGTTGCAAGTTTTTTTACAATTTTGCAACTAATCTTCTAACCCATTACAATCAATACAAATACGAACTTCCAAGGCGCCTTCAATAAAACCTTATTTTTTCAATAGGATAGGACAACTCGCAACATAATAGCAGATACATGAAATCAGGGTTAAGTGCATAGACGTTGGAGATAGTACAGGTTTCGCTCCAGATTCCATCAGCCCAACATATTCTATAGCTATACAAATAGAAAAGCACGCATGTTAACTGTCAATCCACGCATTCCATATTTCTTAATCCTGAGCCTTTCTTGCTATTCTCTATTTTTTACTGTATTAGGTAGATTGAGGTTTAGGTTTCGGATAGAACTGAACCATCAATGAAATGGGGCTGAAATGGATTGATCATTCAGGCCAGATACCTTCATTGCGAAACGAAGTTACATATCTCAACTGTTAAGTTGTAGTAATCTATAATCGCTTGAACTCAGCTTCCCGTTACCGAGGCCCTATGGGAGCATGCATTTTTGGTGTATCTTTGATGGGTTTCCTTTTCGGGTTTTGGAGAACGGTTTGAAGGTTATTGCAAGACGCCGAACGAATATACGATCTGGGCAAGTCAGGATTCTCTTTGCCATTTTCGGTTTTTTCTTATCGTTTGTTATGCTCCAGAATATTTATTTAGTGCAAGCATCCGCCCGGGAGGTATATGTTGTCAACGTCTCCGGAACGGTAGACCCGGGTATGGCGGCCTTTATAAAAAGGGCGCTTGAGGTGCCCACTGAGGATCCGGATCCCCATTTTGTTTTTGAAATGGATACCTTCGGCGGACGCGTCGATTCAGCACTACAGATCGTAGATACCCTCCTATCTGTTCCTGAAGGTAAGACAATCGCATTTGTTAAAAACAAAGCCATCTCTGCAGGTGCATTGATCGCCCTGGCCTGCAGCAGGCTTGTTATGAGAAAGAATACCACTATCGGCGACTGTGCACCGATCACCTATTCAAACGAAGGCCCAAAGATGCTGGGAGAAAAGTTCCAGTCCCCCCTGCGGGCCAAATTCCGTGCCCTTGCGAAACGCAATGGTTACCCCGAGACTCTGGCCGAGTCCATGGTCACTGCTGAGATGGTGGTTTATGCTGTGGAAATGGAGGGAAAAACCATTTACATGGATTCCCAGGCATTCGAAGATCTAAGCCAGGCGGAAAAGGAGAGAGTTTCATCGAAAAAGACGATTGTAGCCAAGGGCGAACTTCTGACGATGGATGATACCGAGGCATTTGAGCTGGGCTTTTCAAGGATGAGCGTTGATAATATTGATGAAATGCTGCGACGGATGGAAATAAAAAACTACAAACTAATTCGGATCGAAGAGAGTTGGTCGGAAGCGCTTGTCCGGTTCATCGGAGTCATCACACCGTTTTTGTTGATGATTGGCCTTGCCGCCCTTTATACGGAGATAAAGGCGCCTGGATTCGGGGTGCCGGGGATTATCGGGATCACCTGTCTCGCCCTTGTTTTTCTAAATCAGTATTTGGTTGGTTTGGCTGATTATACGGAGCTTTTGCTTTTGATTCTGGGAATTATCTTTTTAGGATTTGAACTTTTTGTGATACCCGGTTTCGGTATCACAGGGATTGCAGGCCTTCTTTTTATCGCTGCAGGCGCCATACTGGCACTTCAGGATTTTGTCATCCCAGACCCTTCCTTCCCCTGGCAGGCAGAACTTTTGGTAAAAAACATCTTGCATGTCCTCGGGCGCCCTTTTCATGGCTATCATCGTTGCGCTTTTTGTCTTGCGCTACCTCCTGCCAAAACTTTCTGTCGTTGTCGAAGGACCGTATCTGGGCACGACCCTCAAAGATTCCCATGCGGATTCCGTGGAAGCCAGTGGAGCTAAAATAGGTGACATTGGAATTGCAATGACATTACTTCGACCTTCTGGTAAGGTAAAGATCAAAGACGAAATCTTTGATGTGGTCACGGAAGGAGAATTCATAAAAAAGGGGATCCCTGTGAAAATTCTGGAAATTAAGGGGAAACCGGATCATAGTATCAAGGAAACCCTGAAGATGAATGATAGTTTGCTTCTTCCAATCATTCTGCAGCTTGTCGGTGTAGTGGTTATCATTGCAGAAATTATTCTTCCGTCAGGCGGTATCCTTTCAATCGTAGCACTCGGTGTTTTTGGATATTCACTTTTTATTGTTTTTAACGAAATATCAATGACTATCGGTTTTTCCTTTGTAGCTGCGGATCTTATCCTTATCCCTGTTCTCGTCATCGTAGGATTGAAACTGCTGGCCAGATCGCCGCTACACTTCGCAAAACACTATCCCGGAAAGGGGGTGTTTCCGCCCAACCTTCCGAGCTGGGAAAGCTATGTTGGTACGCAGGGAAATGCGGTCACGGACCTTCGTCCTGCGGGAATAGCGGTTATCAACGCAAAAGAGTTGATGTGGTCACCCGTGGAGAATATCTCGAAAAAGACTCTGCGATTATTGTCACCGCGGTGACCGGGAATCAGATTATTGTACGAAAAAAAGACGAACCATAAAGAGAGGAGCTATCATGTTTACCAACATCGTTCTTATCATTATTGGAATAGCGGTTCTTGTACTGCTTTATTTTGTGGGTTCTGCCATATCATTGTGGGTACAGGCATTGGTTTCAGGTGCACGTGTGGGTTTGACTGCCATCGTGTTTATGCGTTTTCGAAAGGTCCCACCCAAGACTGGTTGTTAACGGCAAAGATCATGGCCGTCAAGGCCGGGCTGGACGTCTCAACCAATGACCTGGAGGCACACTTTTTCTAGCAGGGGGTGATGTTATGCGCGTTATTCAGGCACTTATTGCGGCGGACAAGGCAAATATCGACCTGGAATTCAACCGAGCCGCGGCCATCGATCTTGCCGGAAGGAATGTGCTGGAGGCCGTTCAGATGAGTGTGAATCCAAAGGTGATTGAAACACCTCTGGTGGCGGCCATGGCCAAGGATGGCATTCAGCTGAAGGCTATCGCACGGGTAACCGTCAGAGCAAATCTCGATCGACTGGTAGGCGGTGCCGGCGAAGAGACCATCTTGGCCCGGGTGGGTGAAGGGATCGTAACTACTATTGGCTCAGCAGATACCCATAAGATGGTCCTTGAAAATCCGGACATGATCTCAAAACGGGTACTAGAAAAGGGTCTGGATTCTGGGTCCGCATACGAAATTCTTTCCATTGACATCGCGGATGTTGATGTGGGCAAGAACATCGGTGCAGAGCTTGAAACAGACCGGGCCGAGGCGGATAAAAAAATAGCTCAGGCTAGGGCGGAAGAACGACGGGCTATGGCCTTTGCCGTTGAACAGGAAATGAAAGCCAGGGTGGAAGAGATGCGCGCAAAAGTTGTTGAGGCGGAGGCAAAGGTTCCCGCTGGCAATGGCCGAGGCTTTTAAAAAAGGGAACTTAGGCGTGATGGATTATTATCGGATGAAGAATATTGAGGCAGACACCCATATGCGTGACAAAATCGGTTCACCTGAGGATAAAAAGGATTAAGAGATGCATTTCGAAGATCTTATATGGATCATACTCTTTCTGGTTTCTGTTGTGTGGGTCATTATTAAAAAAGTGCGTGCTGCTTCAAAAACCAGCGAGAAAGGGGTCGCAAAAAGGCTTCCTAAGTGGAAAGAGAGGCTCAACAAGTTTATGTCCCAGGTTCAACAAATGGCCAGGGAAGGAGATACGCTTGAGGATCTGGGACCGATACGGAAAGAGATTTCTTCTGAAAGAATTGAGCAGGCTATAGAAAAACCGCTTTTGCCGAAAATAAAACCAGCCTTGGTGAAAGCTGATGCTGAAAGCATAGAACCAGCCGTTTCTGGAAAAGAGATCCTGCCTAAAGATTTGGAGTTTGGGATACAGGATCTTAGAAAGGCTGTCATATGGTCGGAGATACTGGCACCGCCGTTGGCTCTGAGAGACGAATAGCCTGAATAGTGTATTAAGACAAAATACTTATCTTTTCGTTATAGAAAAAAAGCCTAGCTGAATGTTTCTTGTCACTTTTGGAACTTACTACTATGAAGAAATCTGTTTAGATTTCAAACCATTATCGCAACCATCTTCATATGTTCTAAGGTAATGGGAAAGATCCAACACCTTTATCAATATACGGATCATCCTCATAAACGGCCTTGAAGCTATTGTCGATGTCTATATCCGAGATATTTTCAAAATCAAAGCCGAAGTCTATTTTATCTGCTAAATAAAAGTCAAAATAATCGCTCACATTTTTTTGAAAACTTTTTGTAAACAGGAATTCGCCCCATTCTGTGATTTTCTTGAGATCATATTTTTCTATTAAAGGATAAAGTAGAATATTCCCGCCACACACCTGAAAAAAAGCTTTGGCCCGAGCAGGTTCATTTTTTATCCAATATTCAAGCCGTGTTTCCCCTGCCACCAACAGTTTTCCAATTTTTTCTTTAGCCTTTAGTCCTTTTCACTGTACCGGAATTTCTTTTTAATTTCTTTTGACTCTATATGCCCACCGGATATTAATGCCTCGCGAATAAGTTTTTCAATGGAGTGGGGGTTTTCGAGCTCAAAAAATAATTCCTTTAATCTTTCAGCAAGACCCCTTAATTCAAGATCAGCTTTTGCACGTTCGATGCAGTTTTTAAATGGTAGTTCATGCGGCTTTAGATTTGTATTCGAGAAATATTCCCCCCTAACAATATAAGTTCTCTTTGATGTCCGTTTGAATATAAAGCCAAAGGACTCAATACGAAAATCAATTTTGAGCACTTTTCGTAATAAGAGATCTAAAAAAGTTAACCTCATTAGTTGTGTACGGAAGGCACGTCTATAATATCGCCGGGCAATCGCCGAAGCCCCGTTATTCGGATTCGCAAATATAATAATGAAAAGGGATTCGGCAGGAGACAGTTGTAGAGAATCTATAGTCTTCATCTTTCTCGACCTCTGGCTAGATCTCAAGGGGCAAAGGCATGATACTTATCGGATGGTTCGTAAAGTTCCATGCTCGAATAGAGTTCTTTGAGGCTTTCTGTGTGGTTTGTTGCAGATACCTTGCCATAAACTCAAGCAAACAAAAATTTGCATCGATTACATATATCAAAAATTCCACAACATTTAAAAAGGGGCGAACTTTCTAAATGGATTGGTAGATTTTTACTTAGATTCGATATTTTTATGCCTTTTTACTAAGGTCAAAAGCATCTTAAACCGTTTTACAGCGGTGACAGAATGGGGGATGTTCGCCGGCATAACCACGACCTGTCCTTTACTGACGGCCATTTCTTTTCCATCAATATTAACCACAGCTTCACCATCCAAAATTTGCACCATTGCATCACCGGGGGCGGTATGTGTGCTAACTCCCTCTCCCTGGTCAAATGAAAACAGAGTTAAACTAAGGGATGGATTTTGAGAAAATGTCCTGCTTACAACTCGTCCCTCTTCATATGAGACCAATTCATCGAGATTATGGGGCTCTGAGAATGTTATGTTTTTTATAAGTACAGGTTTGTCCATTTTTCCTCCTGAACAATTTTGAAAGCCGGTTTCTTCCAGCCATTTTCTGATTACATTTTTTGACGGTATTCTACCAGAACATATGACTTTTCCATTAATAATCAAAGCTGGTGTCCCCTTGACGTTATATTTTGCGATTTCTTCGACATCTCTAACATGTTCAAGGTCAGCAGTTAAGTTCATTTCTGATAAAACTTCCATAACATCATTTTCAAGGCTGTTACATAGGACACAACCTGCGCCAAGAACTTTAATTTCAAGCCCTTGAGCGTTTTCATCATCAAAAGGTTGACCGAGAAATTTTCTAAATTCCCTGACAAACGCACGCCCGTATTCTTTTTGAACCTTGTCAGAGATGTAATTCTTTTTTGACAGCCGGTTTAATAATTCTTCAGCGACCACATCAGCAGGTTGTCTAGAATATAACTCTGCTATGTCTTTAAAGGTTTCTTTTAGACCCACAAAGCCAACTTTGCGTTTACCGATTTTTATCTGGGTTACATCAGATTCCGTCATGGTTAAATAATATTCT
>PVMK01126673.1_pt1 | contig 28187 bp, 26 predicted proteins | sample 1853481 | NCBI WGS metagenome assembly PVMK01 (sample SAMN08533507, study PRJNA380276) | Marine sediment metagenome, whole genome shotgun sequencing project. | reverse complement strand
CGGGATTGACCGGAGAGGTCAGCGAGGAGTTCCGATTTGCCAATCGCTTGCGAGAGCGATTTACTGGAATTCAGATCAAAGATGCCTCCCAGATCTTTCAGCAACTCAGGGTCATTAAGTCCCCCTATGAGGTCAAACAGCTTCAAGAAGCTATCGATATCACCACCGAGGCACAACTTGAGGTGATGAAGATCCTGCATCCGGGTCTCTGGGAATACGAAGTGGAAGCCCTGATCGAATACGTCTTTAAAAAGAGGAACTCATTTGACTGGGCGTTTCCCTCCATCGTCGCATCCGGCCCCAACGCTACCACCCTGCACTATCAAAAGAGCCAAAGACAGATTCAAGATGGTGAACTTTTGCTGATGGACATCGGAGCCGAGTACAATTATTACGCTGCTGATGTTACCCGAACCGTTCCGGTTAACGGAACATTCACTCCAGAGCAGGCTGCCATCTACCAGCTTGTGCTGAATGCCCAAAAGGAATCCATAGCCCTGGTCAAACCCGGGGTGCCTATTTTAACGGTTCATCAAAAGGCGACCCAAGTGCTCAAGGAAGGACTTTTTCGCCTTGGGCTCATTACCGACCCATCAACAAATCAATATCGTGTGTTCTTTCTTCATGGGGTGGGACACTTCATCGGGCTTGCTGTGCACGACGTCCGATCCGGTGAACATTTGCGAGAGAACATGGTCTTGACCATCGAACCCGGCATCTACGTGCGAGAAGACTCCGAGGAAAGACTGATGGCGCAGGGAGTCAGCGAAAAGGAGTTGGACAAGATCCGTCCGGCTCTCAGGAAGTTCATGAATATCGGCGTCCGCATTGAAGACGACATCCTGGTCACTGAAGACGGCTTCCAGGTGCTCTCCCTGATCTCTCGAGGAGCAGTCAGGGACATTGAGAAGCTGATGGAACGCTGACAACTGACAGCTGACCGCCTGACCAACAGACAACAGACAACAGACAACAGACAAACAAGAGACCACTGAACCCTGACAACTCCCGCCAAAGACGATCATTTGGCCTTCAACAGCGGATCTTCGGAACTACACCCACCCGACCACAACTCTCGCTGCAGCCCGATTGGTTGACATAAGAAGACAGGAGACTCTTCAAACTGAAGCCTGGAACGCCCGCAAGCGCGTTAGGGGAGTGGGAAAGAGGAAGGGCTCGGCACGGGAATGGCCGAGCCCACAGTGAACTACCTTCTTCGGGCTTTGGCCTTTTTCTTCTTGGTGGCCTTTTTCTTCTTAGTGGCCTTCTTCTTGGTGGCTTTCTTCTTGGTGGCCTTCTTCTTGCGCGTTACCTTCTTCCTGCTCGCGGCCTTCTTCTTGGTAGCCTTCTTCTTGGTAGCCTTTTTCTTCTTTGCTTTTGCCTTAGCCATCGGTTAACTCCTTTCTGATAAATACTATCTGTGCCTATATAACGTGCTGGTATGACAAAACGGAGCACAGACAACAGACAACAGACAACAAACAACAGACCAGAAATCAGCATTCAAAATTTAAGAGCAACAACTATAAAAGAGAAAGACCGAAAGTAAGGAATTCAATACTTCTTCACAGCTGGTTAGCCCGTCTGTTGTCCTCTGTCTCCTGTCTTTTGTTCTCTGTCTTCTGGTCTGTTGTCTGTTCTTCGCGGTCATTTGCCTGTTGTCTAGTGCCAAAGTTATACTTCCTGGCATATGTCGGAGGGACTGGTCGGAATCTTAGACCCGGACGGGAAGCTGTTGAAGGGACAGAAAGTACCTTCCATCAACCGGAAGGATCTTCTCCGCCTGTATCGTGTGATGCTCCTGAATCGTCGAGTTGATGAGCGGATGATCACACTGCAAAGACAAGGCAGGATAGGCTTTTACGTCGGTTCCATAGGTGAGGAAGCCGCCATCATTGGGAGTGCCTTTGCTCTCAAACCGAAGGATTGGATCATTCCCTGCTACCGTGAACTGGGAGCGGCTTTGCTTCGAGGCTTTCCTCTTTTCGACCTGTGCTGCCAACTGTTCGGCAACGAACAGGACGCCATCAAGGGCAGGCAGATGCCTAATCACTATGCCTCCTGGAAACTGCGTTTCGGGTCCATCTCGAGTCCGGTCGGAAATCAGATTCCCCATGCCACGGGGATCGGACTTGCTGCCCGATTAACGGGAAGCAAGGACGTTGCCCTCGTCTATTTTGGCGATGGCGCCACTTCGGAGGGAGATTTTCACGTGGCCCTGAATTTTGCTGGTGTTTACAAGACGTCTACTATTTTTTTATGTAGGAACAACCAGTGGGCCATTTCCGTTCCACGGAAATTTCAAACCGCTTCGCGAACACTTGCCGAAAAAGCAGCGGCTTATAATATTGAAGGTGTGCAGGTGGACGGCAACGATATTCTTGCCGTCTATTCGGTCACCCGGGAAGCCGCCGACAGGGCTCGCCGTGGAGAAGGAGCGACTCTCATTGAGGCGGTGACTTACCGCCAGGGAGGTCACTCCACATCAGACGATCCTCGAGTATACCGGGATGAGGAGGAAGTTCAGGAATGGATCAAGAAGGATCCGATTCCTCGTTTCAAATCCTACCTCATCAACGATGGAGCCTGGAGTGAAGCCGAGGATGCCAGTTTGGAGGAACAAATCAAAGACGAAATTGAAGTGGCACTGAAAAAGGCTGAGAAAATAGGCCCCCCCTCCATGGATACAATGTTCGAGGATGTGCTGGACACGGTACCCTGGCACCTGGAAGAACAGCGTGAGGAACTTCGCGCCTCTCAGGACCGCGACTCCGTGCAACAGGACCGCCAGCCGGAATGATGCATCATTCCGGCTAACACGAAATTCATGCCGACAATAAACATCATCCAAGCCGTCAATGATGCTCTTCGCGCAGAGATGAAACGCGACGACCGCGTCGTGATCATGGGTGAGGACGTGGGTAAGTTCGGTGGGGTCTTCCGCGCTACTCAGGGGCTCTTCCAGGAATTTGGATCCGATCGGGTTTTTGACACACCGCTGGCCGAAGCCGGGATTATCGGGAGTGCCATCGGGATGGCCCTTTACGGAATGCGTCCGGTACCGGAGATTCAGTTCGTTGACTTCATCTACCCCGCCTTTGACCAAATCGTCAACGAAGCCGCTAAAATGCGCTATCGATCTGGTGGACAGTTCACTTGTCCCATGGTCATTCGCGCTCCCTCTGGCGGCGGAATCAAAGGAGGCCACTATCACTCGCAGAGTCCGGAAGCCTATTTCATTCACACCGCGGGGCTGAAGGTCGTGATGCCCTCCAATCCTTACGATGCCAAAGGCCTGCTGATTGCTTCGATCCGGGATGACAACCCGGTGATCTTTCTGGAACCCAAGAGCCTCTACCGAGCGGCCCGAGGAGAGGTGCCCGAGGAAGAATACGTCATCGAACTAGGCAAGGCGAAGGTGGTCCGAGAAGGAGAGGACATCACCGTGGTGACCTACGGGGCCATGGTGAGGGTCGCGCTTGAGGCCGCCGAGACAGCTGAGGAAGAAGACCAGATTTCCGTCGAGGTTATCGACATGCGTACACTGCTTCCTTTCGATATCGATACCATTATCGCTTCGGTCAAGAAAACAAGTCGGGTAGTCATCGTCCATGAAGCCCCCAGAACATGTGGCTTCGGGGCGGAGCTTTCGGCCTCCATCAGTGAAAGAGCTCTTCTCCATCTCCAGGCACCCATCTTCCGGGTGACCGGCTTTGACATTCCTTTCCCCTATACCTTCGAACAGGACTACCTACCCAACGAAACACGCATCCTGAAAGCACTGAGAGATGGAATGGATTTTTGAATAGCTATGGCTTTTGAATTCAGGTTTCCTGACATTGGAGAGGGCATCGTTGAGGGTGAAATCGTTCGCTGGCTGGTCAAGGAGGGTGAGTCTATTGATGAGAATCAGCCCATCGTGGAGATCATGACCGACAAAGCCACCGTGGAAATTCCCTCTCCTGTAAAGGGAAAGATCGCCAAACGGATCGGAAAAGATGGAGAAATGATCGAAGTGGGAGCAACCCTGGTGGTGATCGAAGAGACCGAAGAAGGGGTCAAGCCACCAGGACACCACAGCGCTCACACTCCGTCCAAGGAAACACGGTCGGGTCAAACGAGAGTCCGGTCGACTCCAAGGGACAAAAGCAGAACAGCAAAAGAGCCTGTACTGGCCACGCCGGCGGTTCGAAGGCTGGCCCGCCAAATGGGAATCGACCTCAGCGAGATTCAAGGCAGCGGACGGGGTGGCAAGGTGACCCGGGAAGATCTGGAAAACCATCAGAGCAGCATGGTCCAATCGAAGTCCTCACCGCTCCAAGACACACCTGCAACTGGAAAAGTCGAGACCCTACCCTATCGCGGAGTTCGCAAGAAAATGGGTGATCACCTGATGATCTCCCGAAGAACAGCGGCTCACTTCACCTATGTGGAAGAGGTGGACGCTACGGAAATGGTGCGTTTGCGAAAACGGTTTCTGGAGTCCGACAAAGGCCAAGGGATTCGTTTGACCTATCTTCCTTTCATCATGAAAGCTATCGTCACAGGGCTGAAGGAATATCCCCTACTCAATTCCTCTTTGGATGAGGAACAGGAAGTCATCCGGATCAAGCACTACTACAACATTGGAATCGCCTCCGACACCCCTCAAGGATTGATTGTTCCCGTTGTGAAGCAGGTGGACAAGAAGGATATCCTTCAGCTTGCACAGGAAATCGCCCAGCTCTCCAAGGCCGCTTCCGCAGGTAAAACCAAGCTCGAGGATCTGCGGGACGGGACCTTCACCATCACCAGTTTAGGAGCGATGGGGGGAGTGATGGCAACCCCCATTATCAACTACCCAGAAGTTGCCATTCTCGGTATCCACAAGATTTCTCAGAAGCCTGTCGTTCAGGACGGTCAAATCGTCATACGCGAGATGATGAATCTGAGTATTACCTCAGATCACCGGGTTGTGGACGGAAGCATGGCTGCCCGATTCCTCCATCACATCATTCCAGCCATTGAAGACCCTAATCTAATCATTCCTAAGTTCTGGTAAGTTCGTGCGTTCCTGAGTTCGTACTGTCGGGCTTTCGGGAATTCTGTGCTTCGCATTGACTGCCATAGCCCGGAGTGTTTCATTGGATATCGTCGCGAAGCGGCGGAAGCGCCGGCGGGAGTGCGTTGCGCCACGTCGCGAACCGAGAGCTCCGCAGGCGTACTTGCAGTACGCCGAGGAGATCGAGGGAGGGGGGCACCCGCTTTGTGGGTCGCGCAGTCCGGACGGATGATCCCGCCGCTGCAGCAGATGGCCTATGAAATACTCTGGGCTAAAAGAGCTTCATCTGTCGGCGTGCAGACTCGTTCTTTGATTGGAGTGAAGAAATGGAAACACCGATGAGGCGGATCTTGCGCTTCGGGTCACGAAACTTTCGCAACAATTTTTGGGCAACCCGAAAGATATCGGATTCATCCTCCAGCGCCTCACGCAGTGTGGTTTGCCGGGTGATGGTGGTGAAATCCGAATAGCGTAGCTTAAGGGTGATCGTCTTGCCGGAGAGTCCCTTTTTAGACAGCCGTTGGCAGATACCGGCGCTGAGGCGCAATAGAGTTTGCTCCAAGGTTTCGTTATCCCAGGCATCTTCAGGAAAGGTGTGCTCGTGACCGATGGATTTGACTTCCCGACTCTCCATCACCGGCCGATTGTCAACGCCATTGGACAGGTTCCAGAGATGGGCTCCCATTTTTCCGAGACTCTGTACCAGTACGTCTTTCTCATAATGGCGAAGCTGCAGGATCGTTTTGATCCCCATTTGGGAAAGCTTTGTCTCGGTTTTCGGTCCCACTCCCCAAAGTCGCGAAATGGGAAGAGGATCGAGAAAAGTTTGCACCTGATGGGAAAGAACCAGGGTTAACCCATCAGGTTTCTTCATGTCTGAAGCGATCTTGGCAACAAACTTGTTAGGCGCAATCCCGATTGAGGAGGTCAACTGTTGATCTTGGAGAATCGTGTTCTTTAGAGACTGGGCGACCTTGACAGCGGCTTCACCTTCACTCACTTCCTGGGACATGTCCAGGAAAGCCTCGTCAATACTCAGGGGCTCCACAAGATCAGCAAAGGAACGAAAGATAGTCCGAATGGCACGGCTAGCCTGGGTATATTTCTTGAATTCGGGGCGCAGGTAGATTCCCTTCGGGCACAATCGGAAGGCTCGGCTGATGGGCATGGCGGAATGGATTCCGAACGTTCGTGCCTCATAGGAACAGGCCGCGACCACACCTCGGCCTCGCCCCTCTCGAGGATCGGCTCCGACAATGACCGGTTTGCCTCGGTATTCTGGGCATTCTCGCTGCTCGATGGACGCAAAAAAGGCGTCCATGTCCACATGGAAGATGGTTCGATTCGACAACGTCTCAGTGTATGATACCGATGTGAATCTTCCTATTCCCGCTAAAACATTCGCTTCTCGCCTTTTGAAGTGGTATCGAGAGAATAGGCGCGAGCTGCCCTGGAGAAAGAATTCTGATCCCTATCGTGTGTGGGTTTCCGAAATCATGCTCCAACAGACACAGGTCAAAACAGTCGTCCCTTACTTCGAAGAATTTCTGAGAACCTACCCAAGCATTAAAGCGCTGGCTGACGCACCGGAAAACGAAATTCTCTCTGCCTGGTCCGGACTTGGATATTACAAGCGTGGGCGCAACCTCCATAAAGCCGCCCGAATCGTATGCGAACAGCATGGGGGTGAATTCCCGCGAGACTTCAGCCAGGCTCTGCAGCTGCCCGGCATCGGTCCCTACACGGCGGGTGCCATCCTTTCTCTCGCCTACGGAGAACCTGTGCCCATACTGGACGGCAACATTGGACGGCTCTTTTCTCGCTATCTCAAAATCGAAGGCGCTCTTGAAGGATCAACGCTTGCCAAGCTCCGAAAATTTCTAGTCCAGCTGGTCAGTGAGGCTTCGGTTGCCGAGAATATTCGCGATTTCAACCAGGCCTTGATGGAAATGGGGGCCCTGGTATGTACCCCCCGCAATCCTCAGTGCGTCTCCTGCCCACTGGCCGCCAGTTGTATCGCCTACCAGAAAGGGTTGGAAAAGACTCTCCCCCAACCACGCACCCGGCGCGCTGTCCAGGAGTTTCACTATACGGTCGCCCTGATTGCGAGAGGTGAAAAATATCTACTGACACAAAACTGGAACGACACCTTCTTGAGAGGCTTCTGGGAGTTTCCGCGTATCCAGGGGCCGCCCACCTCCAGGCTGGCAGAAAACTTTAAAATGACTCACGGGCTGCATCTGAAGGTCCGGAAAAGAGCAGCTCCCGTGGCCCATCGGATTACCTTTCGGAAACTGAATTTTCACCCGGTGCTGGTCTCCCTTCAAAGTCCGGCTCCCCAACAGACATTCACCTGGACGAAACCGGGCCAGAAGGGTTATCCTGTTTCTTCATATATCCAGAAAATATTAAAAAGCCTCGAGTCTTAAACATGGCAAAAACAAAATTCGTTCTCTTACCGATCCTTGTACTTTCTCTAGCCTCGCTTGCGACCTGGGGTCAGCGGCAACGGTCCACCCTGCCTGCTGAAACACCTCAAACCATCCAATTGGAGGGAGGATCGCGGGTAGAGTTTCGTGACTTTGCTTCCTCGGCACTGGGTGAGCAGACCCCATACAGCATTCTCCTGCCTCCTGCCTACGACCTGGAACCGGACCGGACATTTCCCGTGATCTACTTTCTTCATGGGATGAACAACAACCAGACTCGATGGACACAGCAACGGTATGACAACATTCCCCTGGCCATCGAAAGCCTCTTCCTCAACGACAACGTACCTCAGTTTTTGATGGTCCACCCCTATGGGAAAAACCCCTTCTTCACGGATTATGAGGACGGGAGCTGGAATGGTGAAGAATACATTTATAAGGACCTCATTCAGGAAATTGAAAAGAACTTTCGTGTCAAAGCCGGGCGAGCGAATCGAGTCATCGCCGGAACCTCCCTGGGAGGGTTTGCGGCACTGAAGATAGCAATGAAATACCCTGACCTCTACAGCTCCGTGGCGGCAGGCTCCCCCATTATTCTCCTGGGTGACGATCCATCGGAACTTCTGAATACCTCTTCAGGAGGTGCGGTCAGGCGGTTTGCCAGCTTGTTCAATCCCGTTTTCGGAACACCCTTTAATCAGGATCATTGGCTGGAAAACAGTGTGGAAGTTCTTGCCCGTACCGCCGATCTCAAAGACTTAAAGGTTTATTTATCCTACGGTACGGCGGACCGCTACGAAGCTTTCTTCCCCATGCGGCAAGCCATCCAGATCCTTCACCAGATTTTGACCGACCGAGGAGCTTCCAGTGTTTTCCAGGTCCTGGAAGGGGAGCCTCACGGCTGGGCTCTGATCAGAGCTGACCTGGAAGGGTCGATTAAGTTTCTTACCCAGACGTTCTGACCGCGAAGCGCAGACACCAGAGTCTCAGGCCGGCGTCATCACTCGAATGGCGCATAAGGATCCAGCGTTCCAGTGGGAATGGGTGGATGTTCCTTCAGAGACGCTAAGTGCTCGCCCAACTGAACCAGCGCCGCTTTTGGCACCCAAGTGTTGGGGAAGAGAACGTTCTCGCGCTCCTGTGGATCTTTGAGGAGATTGTAAACTCGTGGCATCCCGTACTCGACCGTCTCGCTCAAGACAGAGTCGAGTTCCTTGAAGTTCACTTTCCAGTTCCGCCACTTAACGCCAAAAACGTCGTTGCCCATGTACACAATGAATCCCTCACGGCCAGATTTATCCTGCTTGCCGAAAAAGAAGTCGGACATGTCTATTCCATCGATAACACGGTCCTCGGGGATTTGTCCTCCTACTATGCGCGCGAAGGTTGGGAAAAGGTCCATTTCGTGAACGATCTCATCGCTTGCGGTTCCAGCAGGGATCCTGCCAGGCCACCGAATAGCAAAAGGCACTCTCAGAGCACCCTCGAATCCGGTAAACAAGGTGCCGCGCCAGGGACCGGCAGATCCGGAACTTCCGGTTTCGACTGTGAGGGTGATGTTTCCATGAGGCGGCGCTTCCGGTCCATTGTCGGCAGTGAAGATGAAGATCGTTTCATCTCGACTACCGAGTTCATCGATGGCGTCCAGCAACCTACCGGTATACGTGTCAATCTGAAGCAGCAAGTCCGCCCAACTACCCTTACCTGTTTTGCCAACAAAGTCTGGATGCGCACGTGTCGGGTAATGGGTCGCTGTATAGGGAAGATAGAGGAAGAACGGTTTATCGAGTGCCGACTGGCGTTTCATGAAGTCAATCGCCTTTTCCGTAAGGTCGCCATCGATGAGTGGACGGTAGTCCAGTCTATAAGGCCGCAATTGTCTTGGCTTTTCGCCCCTACGTGCTTCCATCACGAAAGTTTCTTCGACCCCGCTCTCCACGAAACCTTCTAATGCCGTGTAAGCTGATTCGTCTGTCGAATTCGGAATCCCATACCATTCATCGAAGCCCTGGTCAGTCGGGAACCTGCCTTCCGTGCGCCCAAGATGCCATTTCCCGAACATGCCGGTGCTGTAGCCAGCATCGGAAAGCATCTCGGCCATGGTGACTTCCCATTGCACCAGTCCATAAACACCTTCTCCCAAGGGGGCGACTCCATTGCCGCTTCTAATCGCATATCGACCGGTCATGATGGCGGAACGGGAGGGTGTGCATTGGACCTCGACATTGAAGTTTGTCAAGCGGAGACCTTCGCTTGCCAACTGGTCGAGCCGAGGCGTAGCTGCGCCCCGAATAATCCCGCCGCCATTGAAGCCGGGCTCCCCCCAGCCGAAGTTGTCCATGAATACCAGCACGATGTTGGGTTTCCGATCCTGGGCAAAAGCCGTCAAGGGACCAAGACTGATGGCGAGCGCAGCAAATAGGATTGTTTTCTTCATGTGTTCTAGGTCGCCTACTCCACCTCCACGGTGACCTGGTGGATCGTGCCGGTGAACTCATTGTCGCCCTCGGCATAGTCTTCGGTCACAGGAGTCGCCTCGTCCGTGCCGACATCGGCGGTCTCGTCAGCAGAAAAGAGAAACGGTGTGGTATTGCCGATCTGACCTTCCGCTACCTTCTCCCCATTGACAAAGATCGTTCCCGTTCCACCCGCACCGGGTTCGTCGCTTTCGCCTTCGTACACGAACTCGTAGCGGATCGTCGCTTCACCGGCGGCCACCGGATCCGGTGCGGTGATGGTGTAACGCTCCTTGCCGACCCAGTTATGCACGTAGGAAATTTTGCCGTCCTTCATATAAAGACTCCAGCCCGCAAAACGCCCTCCCTGCGCCAGAATCACGCCTTCCCCACCGCCTTCCGGGATCTCAACCTCAGCGGTGATCGTGTGTGAGCGATTCTTCACATTGATGAAAGCGTTCTCCGTCATGTGGGTCATGCCCGGATACACCGTGAGTGACGTGCGGTCGCCCATCAAATCTGGCCTGCCGGCAATTGCGGCGTTGAATCGTTCAAAGACTCGATCATCCAGCGGCAGGACGTTGTACTTGACCGCTTCACTCATGAAGAGGTCCTGCAGTTCCTTTAGCTTGGTCGCATTCGACGCGGCAAGATCATTAGACTGACTGAAGTCCTCTGCAACGTGATAAAGCTCCCACTTGTCCGCATCGAGCGGCCCATCCGGCGCCGTCGCCCAGGGCGTCCGGTGTTTGGTGGCAGCCACCCAGCCATCTTGGTAGATCGCACGGTTACCGAACATTTCAAAATACTGCGTTGTGTGTCGATCAGCAGCGTCCGGATCGTCGAATGAATAAATCAGGCTCACACCTTCAAATGGCTTTTGAATTGTGCCATGAACCGAATTCGGAAACGGCAGTCCCGCCGCTTCCATCACGGTCGGAGCAATGTCTGTCACGTGGTGCCACTGAGAGCGAATTTCGCCCTTCGCTTTGATGCCTTCGGGCCAGTGTATGACCAACGGGTTGCGGGTTCCGCCGTAGTGGGAAGCGACCTGCTTGGTCCACTGGAACGGCGTGTTCGTGGCTACGGCCCAACCCGCTTGAAAGTGCGGGTAGGACGTGGGACCGCCCCATTCATCCAGGTACTGCAGTTGATCTTCGACCGAGTCCGGTAGGCCGTTAAGCACGATGGTCTCGTTGAACGTCCCGGCCAGCCCGCCTTCGGCACTGGAACCGTTATCACCGAACACATAGATGAACAGTGTGTTGTCCATCTCGCCCATCGTCTCGATGGCATCGACCAGTCGGCCGACCTCTTGGTCGGTGTGTTCTGCAAAGGCCGCGAATATCTCCATCTGGCGGGCATAGAGTCGCTTCTCATCCGCAGAAAGTGTATTCCAGTCGGCAATGTCGGCTGGCTTGGACGCCATCTTGGTGTCCGGTGGCACCACTCCCAGCTCGATCTGCCGTGCCAGTGTTTGTTCTCTGTAGGCATCCCAGCCGTCATCAAACTTGCCCTTGTACCTGTCCACCCAGTCCGCGGGCACGTGATGCGGTGCATGGGTGGCGCCCGTGGCGAAATAGATGAAGAACGGCTTATCTGGCGTAAGCGACTGCTGGGAACGCGCCCAGGTGATCGCCTGATCGGTCATATCCGTGGTGAAGTGGTAGTTCGGGTCGTCGGGCAGGTCGACCGGTGTCGTGCCATCATGGAGGACCGGCGCAAATTGGTTAGTCTCACCCCCGATGAAGCCATAGAACTTGTCGAAACCCGATCCCGTCGGCCAGCGGTCAAACGGTCCGGATACGCTCACTTCCCACGGCGCCGTCTCGTGATACTTGCCGAAGGCCGCCGTGCTGTATCCATTCAATCGCAGCATTTCGGCAAGCGGTGCAACGCTCAGCGGACGCTGACCTCTGTTACCGGGAAATGCGGTCGCCACTTCCATGACCGAGCCGGTATTGGCCGAGTGATGATTGCGGCCGGTCAGAATCGACATCCGCGTGGGAGAACACAACGCCGTGGTATGGAACTGGTTAAAGCGCAATCCTTCTGCCGCGAGACGATCTAATGTCGGTGTCTGGATAGCGCCACCGAATCCTTCCGCGGCCCCGAAACCGATGTCGTCGATCAGCACAATAACAACGTTGGGCGCACCTTCCGGAGGTTTTACCGAAAACGGCGGCGGGGCCACTGCGTTGCGCGCATCCAGCTCGGTGATCGGCTCATACACGGGTTCCTGGATTGGCAGAACCGTGCGATCCAGGTTGATCTCACCTAAATCCTGCTCAGGTTGACTGCACGCTCCTCCCAGCAGGAGCCCTATGACGGGAGTCAACTGAAGAAATCTGCGAAAACTGCGAGTGTCCTGGAAACGGGTATGTAAGATCATCATGAAATCCTCCCTGTGTCTTTTTCTCAAACAAGGTGACGGCTCGTTTGCGAAACAGTACACCACTGATAGAAGAGCTGACAACTGTAACAAGTGACAGTGGGCATTGAACATAGATTGCGGACCCTAGGGGATGCGGTTGCTCATGGGGCGGCCACAATAGACCTGAAAGCCGGAGTGTTACCAGGAGGGGAGCTGCAAACAGCCCGGAATGAGTCCAATGATTCCAGGCTGTGAATTAAAAATAATCTATTCGTTGATTGTGACAGATACCACCTGAGTAATAAACGTCACGACCTGATCACCTACTCTAACGTTTTCCAGATTTTTCACATCATCCTGTATCGGCACAGTGAACTCCGGGATTCCTTCAGACTCTAAAGTAGCCATTCGATTTTCTACATCAATTGCCCGAACGGTACTGGTCATCTGTTTTACGTTGATTACGGTTATATTGCCCTCGGCTGTGCCAACAGCTCTGAGTTCCTCATCCGAGGGTAATTCTGCACCTGGCTCAGTAACGAACTCCAATTCCTCCTCATAAATCGTCATGGTGACATTGTCACCCTCTTTGAGATCTTCCAAAGGAACGTCTGGATTCCTTACTTCAAAACTCTGGGTGTTACCGAGCTCATCCCTCAATGAAAAGGTCCTTGCATCATAATCTACAGCTTCAACCAGAGCGCTTAACGTTACTTCAGAAGAACGTTCAACAGTGGGCTTAGCGCCTTGGGTCTCAGCAGTTTGATCCGGTTGCTCCGTTTGACCGCAACCTAAAGGCAACCAACTCAGAGTTAAGATCAACAATAGGGTCCGTGTATGTTTACTTAGGTTCATTATGATTCCTCCTTCTTTTCTGAAATCGAATTTAAGCGGCGATAATATCAAACATTTTGCAACCTACATACATATATATAGAGCTAGGGGATGAGGACGATTTTTCCATACTGGTTTTGTTTTTGGAGATGTTCCAGGGCGCTCCTCCCCTCCGATAGAGCGAACTCCTGATCAATGACCGGCTTGAGTTTACCCTGTCCCAACAGGGCAATGACTTCCTGGTGTTCCTTTCGGTTGCTCATGGTGGAACCGAGGATGGACAAATGGTTCCAGAAGATCAGACGAATAGCTGTCTCAGGACTGGGTCCGCTGGTGGCTCCACAGGTGACGATTTTGCCTCCCTTGGCCGCCATTTTGAGGCTTTGGACCCAGGTGGCCGCTCCCACGCTGTCCACGACGATGTCCACACCTCGCTTCCCTGTCTCACCCATCACCTCCTGAACCACATCTGTTTGGGTGTAGTTGTAAGCAAAATCCGCTCCTGACTCCTTGGCCCGCTGGAGCTTCTCATCGCTGGAGGAACTGACGAAGGCCCTGCCTCCCAAACACTTGACGATGCTCAGTGCTGCCACAGACACTCCACCTCCGATGCCATGAATGAAAACATCGTCGCCCGACTGTATGCGGGCCCGGGTTTTCAGCATACGCCAGGCGGTTTGAAAAACCAGGGAAAAAGCGGCTGCTTCCTGGAAGGAAACATTCTCCGGAATCTTCTCCAGATTGGCTTCAGGAAGCACCAACACCTCAGCGTGGGTCCCGCCGACCTGTTCACCCACAAGACGTAGTCGAACACACATACTCTGTTCACCCTGAATACAGAATTCGCACTCGCCACAGGACAGAACGGCGTTGATCATTACCCGATCACCCACCGAGAAACGACTCACCCCCTCCCCAACCTCCTCGACGATCCCAGCCCCGTCTGAGCCAAGCACGTGGGGCATCTTTAAATCTCGACCGGGAAGCCCTCTCACCACCCAGAGATCCAGATGATTCAAAGCTGTGGCCTGGGTTTTTACCCGAACGTAGCCGGGTTGTATCTCAGGATCGTCGATCTCCTCGTATCGGACTTGATCCAAGTCCCCGTGCTGGTGAATCAGGAAGGCTTTCATAAACCAGCGCCTAGGCGCCTTTGAGTTTTTTGGTCAGGGCTGGGACGATCTCGAAAAGGTCACCCACGATCCCGTAGGTGGCGATGTTGAAGATCGGGGCATTAGGGTCGGTATTGATGGCTACGATGCAGTGAGCATTCTTCATCCCCACGATGTGCTGAATGGCTCCGGAGATGCCGCAAGCCAAATAGAGACGAGGAGAGACCGTCTGCCCCGAGCTGCCGATCTGGCGATCCCGAGTGAGCCATTCACTATCGACAACGGGGCGACTCGCTGCAATTTCCGCCCCCAGAGCCTCTGCCAGTTCCTCAATAATATTTAGATTTTCCGCTTTTTTGATGCCGCGTCCCACCGCCACGATCAATTCCGCCTGTGAAAGATCCACCTTACCCTGAGTGGCTTCAAATGCTTCCAGTGGCTTGCGACGAAGCTCCACAGCAGAGAGATCCAGGGAGCGCTCCACAACCTGCCCGCTCCCCTCCATTAAATCATCCACACTGGTCGCTCCAGTTTGCAGGGTCACGATCCATGGATGCTCGGATCGGAACCGCACGTCCGCGTTGAGCTTATTCCTGAACATCTGACGAACAAAGACGAAATCATCCCCCTTCTTTTCGGTAGCCGATACAATCGGTGACCAATCCTCGATTGATTGCGGCCGCCAATTTCGGGGCCAGATCGATATTCTGATAAATATGCCCCATGAGCAAAAGATAGGGCTGGTCTTCCGTCAGAAATCTCACTCAAGGCCCTGCAATAAACATCGGGGTCATAGTTGGCTAACTTCTGATCCTCGACCAGCAACACCGAATCGACCTTTTGCTTTCCCAGTCGCTCAGCCAGAGGACCGATCTCGTTTCCCAGAATGAGCGCATGGAGTGAGAAACCCGCCTCCTCGGCCATTCTCTGGCCCAGAGCCAGGCTCTCCAGTGATGGGGTACGGATCTCACCCTCTCCGTGATCTATGAGTACGTAGATTTTCTCAGACATGGCTGTGTGTGCTGTGGTAACTTCGTGATCTGCTTGCGTGCATCTTGGTGAAAGTCAACTGTCTAAGGCATCTACCTCTTCACGACCGCAGCAAGTGCACGACCGCACAACCGCCCTGAATCAGAGTACCTTGGCTTCTTTCTTCAGCTTCTCCACCAATTGTTCCACCACCTCTTCAGTAGACCCTTGCAGAATCTCGGCCTTCTTCTCGACTACGGGGAGATAGACCTTGAGTACCTCAACTGAGGGGACAGAGCTCAAATCCACATCAAGATCACTCAGCTCAACATTTCGGATTTCCTTCTTTTTGGCCTGCATAATGCCCTTCAAAGAGGCATAGCGAATCTGGGAGATTCCCGCCTGAATGGTCAACACGGCGGGCATCGGAAGCTCCACCCACTGAAACCAGCCGCTCTCCATTTCTCGCAACGCCTTGACTTTCTTTTGAGCGGGGTCGGCCCTGATCTCCATCACGATCGTGGCATGGGGGAGTCCCAGGAGTTCGGCCAATAGAACACCGGTCTGGGCATAACTCCAATCGTCCGATTGTGTCCCCGTCAGAATCAGGTCATATTCCTCCTCCTTGAGGACTTCGGCCAGGACCTTGGCCACGGCGTGGGGAGTAGTGACTTTACCCTCGTCGTCCCTGACCAAAATGGCGCGATCGGCCCCCATGGCCAGTCCTTTTCTTATGGATTTTTCTGCTCTCTGCGGACCCAGTGTGAGGATCGCCACCTCTCCACCGTGTTCCTCCCTGAGTTTGAGAGACTCTTCCAGAGCGTACTCGTCACACTCACTGATTTCAAAGGTGAGATCCGAGGTCTTGATTCCCGTACCCGCTGCGTTAATTTCGTAGCGCGTGTCTCGATCGGGGATTTGTTTCAAACAGGTTAGGAGCTTCACTTCTTAAACAGGTTCTCGAAGGCATCTCGTGCATCCTCAGGCCTTTGTTGCGACCCGGACGTGGTGATTTTCTCCACTGTGGTCCGGCCCTCAAAGTACTGGCACTCATTCTTGACAGCCTTGCCTGCAATGCGTTCAGGAATCGGTTCGGAACACTCAAATCGTTTGGCAGGATTAAAGAAAACGCAATTCTTGCAGGTATGGAGGTCGGCATCGCACTTTGGACACTGGCTGGAGAAGTCGATCTCGCTAAAACTCTGGCCCAGCTGGACTCCGCACATGGCACACCGTCTGACTTCATGAATACCCGGCATGCGAGGGGATCGGGGTCCCTCACGTGAGGGCTTCGGTTGCGAAGGCCGACTCTCTTTAGGGCGGTCAGATGTACCCCGGTACCCGTCCTGTCGATACTTTTGACTCATCTTTTCTTCTTCCCTGGCCGACTCCTCTGCCACTGTTCGAGGACAGATCGACCCGTGAAACGAGGGAAATGCGACCCTATTTCATGATTTCCGGAAATGAGGAGCAGCTCTTATTGCAGCTGCCCACATGCTGCCTTCACCCCTGCGATGTCGATGGCATCCGCTCCTGAATCAATGTGGCGAATGATGCCCGCTTTGTCGATGACAAAGGTGGTCCGGCGAGCCATCCCTCTCTCTTCGTCCAATACTCCGTACAGCCGGCTCAGCGATTTCGAAAAATCGCTCAGCATGGTGAATTCAACTCCCATTTCTTCTGCAAATTTCTTTTGGGAGGGCCGAGCATCCACACTTACCGCCAGAATTTCCGTATCTTCTGCTTCAAAGTAGTCGATATCAGACTGATATCGTTGCAGCTCGGTCGTTCAGCCACGGGTAAAGGCAAGAACGTAGAAGGCAAGCGCCACGTTCTTCTTACCGGCGAAATCGGAAAGACGCACGGTATTCCTGTCCTGATCCTGCAATTCGAAGTCGGGGGCCTTGTCGCCCACCTTCAAGAGAGTGGACTGGGACCAAGCCAACGGGGAAAGCAGAACAATTGAAAAAAGTAAGATTAAAGTTTTCATGACCGCTCATTTTAGCCCCAAACCCGGCAGTTTTCAATAGGGAAGCGCTCATGCTATGGTGATGATTCTCGAGTACCGTCATGAAGATCTATACCGGGCGCGGAGACCAGGGTAAAACCTCACTTTTCAGTGGGGAACGGGTGGGTAAGGATTTACCTCGGGTGGCTGTCTATGGGACCCTCGATGAACTGAATTCCGTGCTGGGCATTGCGCTCTCTTTTTCTCGAAATCAAAGGGTCAGGGAGGTTCTTTTATCCCTCCAGCATAAGCTTTTCCAGGCAGGAGCCGATATGGCAACCACCAGCGCTCAAAAGCGTCCTGTCGATCGCATCAAAAAGAGCGACTGGCGCTCTTTGGAAACCCTCATTGATGAACTGGAAGAAGAAATCCCTTCCCTCAAGGACTTCATCCTCCCTGGCGGATCTTCCGGCGCGGCCTTCCTACACCTTGCTCGAGTGGTCTGCCGAAGAGCTGAGCGCGAATGGGTTGCTCTCATGAAGGTGGATCAGGATGTGAACTCGGAATTGCTGATTTACCTCAACCGGCTATCCGATCTGTTATTCGTCGCGGCCCGATACGAGAACGTCCTGGAGGGAGGAAAGGAGGAGATCTGGCAAAAGGAGGAGTGAAAACAACGGAAACCTGTTCGGCCTGTCGCGGTTCGGGCTGGCTGGTGGAAACCGAGGACTCAGTGGAGGCAGTCGTACCCTGTCCGGAGTGCCGCCCTAAAGAAGGTTTGAAAAAGCTCTTGCAGAAGGCTGCTATCCCACCCCGATATTTTGATCGGGGTTTTGAGGAATTTTTCTTTGAGCGAAACAGTCTGCAGGAAAAGGCCCAGCTGCGTGCCATCGACTATGTGGAAGACTTCCCAAATGTCCCACGAGGTCTCTTGTTTGCCGGCCCCTGTGGAGTAGGAAAAACCCATCTCTCCGTTGCCATTCTCAAGACCCTGATTCAAGAAAAGCACGTCCATGGCCAATTCGTGGATGAGGCCGAACTCCTCAGGCGACTTCAATATTCCTATGGACCCAATTCCCCGGAAACGGAACGGGAAGTCATGGTCCCTCTGTCAGAGGTCGAACTCCTGGTGTGGGACGACTTGGGAACGGGAAGACCGACGGACTGGGTTCGGGAAACCATTCGAACGGTGCTCAATCACCGCTACACCTATAACAAACAAACCATCCTCTCCACTAACTGGCCCTTGAAATCTCAGACAGCCCAAACACCGACCTCCAGGAGCAAAACCGAAGCCATACAAAACACCCTGGCTGAGAGAATTGGTCAGCGGCTGTTTTCTCGAATCATGGAAATGTGCGAGATCATTGAAATGGATGGTCCCGATTTCCGGACGGACATTCATAAAGAGGGACATGACTTCGAGAAGAAATCGAGCGCCCTTCGCGCAGAAAAAAGAAAATAGAAAAGAGCGCGCTTCGCGCGCGTCCCAGGTTCCAGGATGTGCCGCCCCTTCAGGGCTCTAATCTGTCGTTGAATCCTTTCCAGGGGCTTACGCCCCTGGCTATTTCATGGCGCCGCTTCGCGGCTCCGGATTTGGTTTCGGCCGGTCTGCCGGCTGTGGTCAGGGGGTCAGGTGGTCAGCGGGTCAGGTTCCTCCCCCACTGCCTGCTGACTCTCACGAATTCCCTTCTCCTCGTCCACAAAGTACAAGATACCCCAGCCCAGAAGGAGAAAAAAGAGAGCAGAGAGTAATCCAAAGCGAGCGGAACCGGTCACATCCGTGATCAGGCCGAAGAGTGCCGGGCCGAAGATGGCGGCAAATTTCCCTCCGGTTGAGAAAAATCCAAAGAACTCGGCGCTGTTCTCCCGCGGGGTGAACTGAGCGAGCAGCGCGCGTGAACAGGCCTGGATTCCTCCCAGGACGAAACCTATGACTACTGCCAGGACCCAGAACTGCCAACTTTGGTCGATCATGAGGGCATAGACCAGGGCTCCGGACCAGAGCAACAGACTGATGTTGATGGCACGCTTGGTCATCATCCGATCTGCCATATGTCCGAAGACCAGCGCTCCGAAAAAGGCAACGACGTGAATGAGAATGAAGCAAAGAATCAGCTCCTCCTGAGGCATCTGCAGCACTTCGGCACCAAAAACAGCGGCCATGACAATGACCGTCTGGACGCCATCGTTGTAGATCAAAAAGGCAACCAGGAACTTCACCAGTTCCCGAAACTGACGGACCTTGCGTAAGGTCAAAGCAAGGCGTTGAAATCCGATCTTTAAATAACTGGTTCCGGGGGGACGTTGTTTCCCCTGGGCACGCTCGCGCAGCCACACAAAGGTGGGTATGGAAAAGATCCCCCACCAGAGGGCGACCACCAGCAGGGAAGCGCGAATGGGAATATAGTCGGTATCAGGAAGGCCAAACCAATCCGGCCTTTGGATCATGGCCATGTTGAGAAGCAGGCACAACACTCCGCCCACATACCCAAGTGCCCAACCAAAGCCGCTGATTCTCCCCATCTTCTCGCGAGTTGCGATCTCCGGAAGAAAGCCGTTGTAAAAGGTCAGGCTCCACTCCATTCCCATGTTGGAGAGAATGTAGAAAGAAACGGCCAACCAGATGTCTCCAGGGCCGGCCAGGAAGAGAAAGCAAGTTGCCAGTACTCCCGCATAGCAAAACACGAAAAGAAACCGCTTCTTTGAGGCCGTGTAGTCGGCAATAGCACCCAAAATGGGTGCTGTCACCGCCACCATCAACATCGAAGCAGAAACGGAATATCCCCAGATGGCCGTGGCACTCACCCGGCCGCCCAGGAAGGGGACCCCCTCGGGCCCGACAATCACCTGAACAAAATAGACGTTGAAAATGACTCCGGCCAATGCCGTGGCGTAGGCGGAGTTGGCAAAATCGTAAAATGCCCAGGCCCAGATTTCCCTGCGGTCAGAGTTTGAATTCCTGATTTCTTCTCCCTGGCTATTTCTTCAACGGCTTGGAAGGCCGCATCTCAATCCGGCTGGTCAGACATCGAGGATGCCGCTTGAGAGTTTCAAGGACGACCTCCGCCACATCCGCAGCGGAGAGCTTCCAGGAACTCTTGTCCTGGGTACGGCTGAATTCAGTGGCGACACTGCCTGGCATGATGTTGGCGACACGAATGTCGTCGTATCGAACCTCTTGCATAAGTGCCTCGCTGAACCCCACCAGACCAAACTTGGAAGCGTTGTAAGCGGCTCCTTGAGGAAAGGCATTGACCCCGGCCAGACTCCCCACATTAATGATGAATCCTCCTCCATTCTTCTTCATCTCAGGGATGGCGAAGTGACAGCCGTAGAAAACACCGTCAAGATTGGTGGCCAGCGTGTCCCGCCATTCTTGAAGCGACATCTCCTCAACGGTCCGAAAGATTCCGATCCCTGCGTTGTTGACCTGGATATCGATTCCACCAAATGTCTCCACACAATGCTGAATCAGGTCGCGGACTTGATTGGCCTCTCGCACATCACACACCTTGCCACTGACCTTGTCCCGGGCTGATGGATTGAGACTCTCGAGAGTGTCCTGAACATCATCCTGGTGGCGCGAACTGATCACCACTTTTGCGCCCTCTGAGACAAGAGACTGAGCGATAGCCAATCCAATACCTTTTGTACTTCCGGTGACCACTGCTCTTTTACCCTCCAAATCCATACCCATCTTCATCTCCCTGCCTTCCCTGCTGCCTTTCCTGCTTCCTCCTCCAATTCCTGCATCATCCCGGGCAGACGTTCATACAAGTTCTTGGGTGGACGCCCAGGGTGGTTTGCCAGAGCGTAGGCAGTCAGGAGGGGCAGTGCGATCGTGGAATCGAGGTAACATACGACGGCATCGGACAAACCGTCGGCATCCACTTTTCCCCAGGTCACCGCCTCTGCAGGCGTCGCACCTGACAATCCTCCGCTATCCGGACGGGCATCCGTCACTTGTAGATAGTAATCGTGACCCTTTTCCTCGATCCCCAGGACTTCCTGTATCTGGGGCTCTGTCTGCAGGATAAAGTTCTTGGGAGAACCTCCTCCCAGGATCAAGACAGCACTCTTGCCACCAGACCTTTTGGCTGCCAGAACAATGGCCGCCGTCTCGTTGACGTCGCGTGAGACATCCAAATGCAGTTCGTTTCCTCGCAGAGCTTCAGCAGCAATATTCATCCCTATGGAGCTGTCGCCCGGTGAAGAAGTATAAACAGGCACCTGGTGCCGATAGGCGGAAGCCAGCAAGGACTTGCCTTCTGTATCCAGGACCCGCTCTCTCTCGGCCACATATTTCCCAATCTTGTAATGAAACTCAGCGGTACTCATTCCCTTCTGAAATTCAGGAGCCCGAATCAATTCTCTGAAAAACCGGTCTGTGGAAAGTAAAACCTCGTAGTCGAAGAAAATATCGTAAATCCGAACCACTCCCTCCTGGCGAAGATGCACATCGCTCACTTGAGGATCTCCCCGATGCATGGAGAGCCCAAGACCGAAATGAACATCGTGATACAGATTCGCACCCGTCGAGACGATCCAATCGATGAAACCTCGTTCGATTAAAGGAACAAGACAGGACATCCCCAATCCAGCCGGAGTCAGGGCGCCCGTCAAACTGAATCCGACGGTGACATCCTCGGCCAGCATCCTTTGAACAAATAAATGGCACGCCTCTCTCAATCGTGCCGCGTTGTAGGCTTCGAACGCAGAGTCGATCAGTTCCGTAAGGGTCACGTCAGGCTGGATGGGTCCCGGACCGATTTTCTTGCCTGACAGATACTTGCTCACAGTTTTCTTAGAACAAAAAAAAGGCTTCTGGGATATGATTTGGACTCTCCGGAGTATAGCAAATCACGCGTTTCTCCCATAAAATGAGGTCCCATGGCTCAAGTAGTTCCGTTTCGCGGCTATCGGTATAGTGCAGACAAGATCCCTGAGATCGGTGACGTCGTCACCCAACCCTACGACAAGATCTCTCCGGAGATGTACCGGGAGTATCTTGAGCGCCATCCCCAAAACATGGTTCACATCATCAAGAATCGTGATCACCAGGATGCCGGATTGAACTTACGACAATGGATGCAAGACGGCGTCTTGACACAGGACGACTCGCCCTCGTTTTACCCCTACGAGCAAAGATTCGAGTTCGAGGGCCAAACTCTGTCGCGGATGGGATTTATCGGACTGGTCTCTCTGAAAGCCGGTTCTGCCTCGGTGAAGGGGCATGAACGAGTTCTGGATGAGCAACTCGAGGACCGCCTCAATCTGATGCGCTCCACAGAATCCAACGAGGGTCTGATTTTTATGCTCTATTCCGATCCCTCCAGAGGAGTCGAACAGCTTCTTTCTGAATTCAAACAGAACAACACGCCAGTGACCGAACTGGTGGACGACTATCAGGTTTCGCACCGCCTCTGGCAGCTGTCTGCACAAGGTCCTCAACAACAAATCATGAAGACCTTAAACGGTCTTCCCTTTTACATTGCCGATGGTCATCATCGCTTCAGGAGCGCTCAGCTCTACTATCAGGAATGTCAGGAAAAAGGGCTGGGAAGCAGCAGCTGAGGAGAGTTTTGACAAGCGAATGATCGCTCTTTTTGACATGGAGGGCCCCGGTGTAAGGGTTCTGCCCACCCACCGGGGCATTCGAAATCTCAAGGATTTTGACTTCGGCACCTTTCTCTCCAGGCTGGAGCCGCATTTTGAGCTTCGAAAAGTGGCCGGCCTCCCCCAGCTCAAGCTGGAGCTGGAGAAAGAAGGGACCCGGATGGGATTGGTTGCCCGGAAGGACCTGGCTTGCTATGGACTATGCCTTCGGGAAGGAATGAGGAATGACTCAACTTTCATGCCGACCCTCACTGGACCCGCTCGGGAGCTTGATGTCAATGTGCTGCATGAAGGGATTCTCAGCCCCTTTCTTGGCATTGGCCCTCGAGAGCTGGCGGCGGAAACCCATGTCGACTACTTCCGAGAGCGTGATCTGGTCGTTTCTGGGGTGGAGGAAGGGCAATATCAACTCGCTTTCCTCCTCAATCCCACCAGCCTGAAACAGGTTTACGAAATTTCAGAGCGGGGTGAAACAATGCCTCAGAAGTCCACTGACTTTTATCCCAAGCTACTCACGGGACTCGTCCTGATGAAGATGGAGATTCACCGCTGACACCGCTGACCGCGGTCAGCGGAACTTCTAAATTCAAAATCCCAAATTCCAAACAAACTCAAATTTTCCAAATCTGAACTGGAACTTGGAACCTGAACTCTGGAACACGCGCGAAGCGCGCTCCCCAGCCAACTAACAGGAGATTTCTAAGTTTTGATTTTCGGATTTTGACTTTCGGATTTGTTTACTGATCGTGGTTTTGGCTGTTGAGTTTTGGATTTTGAATTTGTTTGGGATTTGGAATTTGGATTTGTGAGTTTCAGACGGTCTGCCGGCTGTGATTTAGGATTTGGGTTTTCAGCCGGTCTGCCGGCTGCATACCATTCCATCTGGGTCATGATCCCTCGCAGAATCTGGACATCACGCGGGGTGAGATCGGCACGACCCAGAAATCGCCGGATGGAGCGCATGATATGGCTCGGATTTCGGGGATTCAGAAAGCCAATTTCCAGTAAAACACGCTGCATGTCCGAAAACATCTGCTCGCGCTCTTCATCAGAGGCAAGTTGGAGGTTTCCGTTGGCTTTCGTCGGGCCAGAGGAAAGGATTTCGTAAGCAAGAACCAGCACTGCCTGGGATAGGTTCAGGACAGGATGCTCCAGGTTGGAAGGGATGGAGACAAGGTGCTGACATCTTGCCAGTTGCAGGTCTGTCAGACCGCTCCGCTCAGGACCAAACACCAGTGCCACTCGATGGGAATTCCCATATTTTCGAAGCAGCTCTGCGATTTCCCTCGGCGTGTGGATAGGTTGTTTGGCTTTCCGCTTCCTCGCCGATGTGGTACCAATGACCAGGTTTTCCCCGGTGAGCGCCTCATCCAAAGAGGAATAAGTCTGAGCCGAATGGAGCAGTTCAATGGCCTTCCCCGCCATCCTCCGGCACTGCTCGTTCAACCATTCCCCGGGGCTCACCAGCTTGAGGTGCTGCAAGCCCATGTTCTTCATCGCGCGGGCGGTTGAACCGATGTTTCCACCCTCTTGGGTTTCAACCAGAACAACAGAAATATGGCTCAGGAAATCGTTCGTTTTAAGGCCTCGTTTTTACTTCTTCCAGGCTCGAGCTGAGGGCTTCCTTAATGCGTGAGAAGGCTTCTCTGAGCTGATCCACGGAAGCCGCATAGGAAATACGGATGTATCCCTCCATTCCAAAGGCCGAACCGGGAACGGTGGCAACTCTCGCTTTCTCGATCAAAAATGTGGAGAATTCTGCAGAGGTGGAGAATCCCATCCTCTCCATGCAACCTTCAACATTGGGGAACACGTAAAATGCTCCATCCGGGGGCGGGCAGGAAAATCCGGGAAGCTCCTTCAGCGAACGCAGTACAAAGTCCCTCCGCACCTCGTACTCCTCCTTCATGTCCTGGACTAACTGGGGATCACTCTGCAAAGCATACAGTGCGGCCTTCTGTGATATCGAGGTGGGGTTACCCGATTGATGACTCTGAAATGCGGTCAGCTTCTTCATCAAGTGGGTATGACCTACGCTAAAACCGATTCTCCAGCCGGTCATCGAATAGGTTTTGGATACCGAACCCACGATGGCGTAAAAGTCTTCTGAAGGCTTTACGAAAGAGGCCACCGATACGTGCGAAGTCTCACCATAAGTAAAGCAATCGTAAGCTTCATCGAAAAGTATGAACAATCCCTTGCTGCGAGCAAGGTCCACCAGCTCTTCAATGATGGGACCAGGTATGACTGCCCCGGTGGGATTACTGGGGGTGTTCACGACAATCCCTTTGCTTTTGGAGGTGATACTCTTTTTGACATCTTCCACCTGCAGAACGAAACCGTTCTCCTGTGAAGTTTCAACCTCCCGGGGCACGGCGCCCGTCATCTTAATGACTTCCGGAAAGGTCACCCAATAGGGAGTGGGCAACAGAACTTCATCACCTTCCTCGAACAGCGCCATACAGACATTGAAAATGGAATGTTTAGATCCGGAGGAAACCACGACATTGGCCCCCGAAAAGTCACTACCCCACCTTCGATTGTATTGATCCGCCACCGCCTGGCGCAGCTCCGGAATGCCCGCAGCAGCCGTGTATTTAGTGAAATCACTTTCAATTGCATCGATGCCCGCCTGTTTAATCGACTGCGGGGTTGGAAAATCCGGTTCACCCACTCCCAGATCCACGACATCGATACCCTGACTCTTCAGTTGCTGAGCTGCCTGCATCACCGCCATGGTGGGTGAAGGGGAAATGCTGGCCATTCTCTTAGTTAATTTCACTGTATTTTTTTCTCCAGTCTTAGTGTCTCGCTCCATAAATACGGTGACGTTTGTGGCGAGCGCGACGGCGGCGAGTTCGCGAAGCGACGACGACAAGATGTCAGTGTACATCGTGGAGGAGGAGCGACAAAAGAATCGCTGCCGTCCCGCCGCCACCCTTTGGGCTAATGGGGATTGCGGGCGATGTCTGTGTCCCTCGTCGTCGCCGATGTCCCTGCATCACCTTCTCCTCGCTCCTTGACCTCGCCTCGCAAGCCCCATCAGCAAACATCATCGTATTTATGGAACGAGACACTTAGGAACCCAGGCGCTTCCGTAACTCCATGCGTGCCTGTTCCACGTCTTGTACGATCTCCCTGGGGCTCTTGTCCATGATCATTGCTACTTCATCGGAATTCAGACCTTCCAGAGCAAAAAGAACAAAGGGCTCACGAACCTCATTGGGAAGAGAGGCAATGGCCTTCTGGAGTTCATCCTTGGCCTCTTCCTGGGCCAGGAGCTGCTCGGGGTCCACCGAGTGCTCATCGCGTATGAGATCTTCAAGGCTCAGCACCTCATCGGGTTGATAGAAAGTCAGTTCCTCGTCATCCCAGCGCGAAGGCGTGTCGGCTCTTTCCTGGACGTGTACTTCCTCACGGGCTGCCCGAAGCTCCAGAAATCGACTGTTCAATTTTCTGCGGGCAATTTGAAACATCCATTGCTCCAGGGGGAGCGCTTCCGGTCGATCCATGACCCTGGAGTTCACCTCCAGGAAAACCTCATCCACTAAGGCCCGAGCCTGCAAAATCCCAATCGGAATGTCCTCTATCAAAGCACGATGGAGCAGCTCACGGCGAAGGTAGTTCTCTATCTTGTCAAGATTCTGGTTGATCGCACTCTCGAGGATGCGTGTCTTGTAGGTTCGAGACTCCGTATTCGCGGAAACAGGCTCCTTTTTCCACAAACTCTCTCGATTAAGCTGGCTCTTGAACTTTTTGATCCTTCGCAGCAGCTCGTCAAACGCTCTCAACACACTGGTTGCGGGATTGTTTTCCATTCTCTCCACCCGGATCTGTCTCTGGGGCATGGTCATCACCAGCACGGTATGATATTGCCTTCCTCGGGGCAGTCTTTCCAGATTGATGTGGAGATCCAGGTCACGAGAAGTAAAAGTAGGTAAGATCTTCTCCAACTGATCGGCGTGCCGATCAATCAGGCGTTTCAGAGCCTCTGTGACCCTTCAAATGGCGGTGCTGAATCTTCAGGTTCATCCCGCCCCGAATTATAGGGCTTATTGGGAACTCGAGGCAATAGCCCGGGCTTCGGGCGGAGGCTCGTCATAATCGCCTTTGAACAGGGACTCTCTCCAGATACCGGTCGTATGCGGTGAAGTCCGACTCTCCCGGATCCTCGTTGAGGATCCGGGAGAGTCGATTCATCTTCGCATCCAGATCATCAATATAGTGAAGGATGAGAGCCTCCGGCAGCTTAGGCCGTTTGGGAGAACCCCATTCCAGTTTCCCCTGGTGGCTCAAGATCAGGTGCTCGAGCAGCATAAGCAAATTGGGGGGAAATCCCGGAATCCGATCGACCTCTTTGCGCAGCAGGTCCCTGCCCAGAACCACATGGCCGATCAGGTAGCCTCGGGTTGTGTAAGAAGGACTGCTGGCGCCGCTCAACTCTTCCAATTTTCCAATATCGTGCAAAATGGCGCCTGATATCAACAGATCCTTGTCCAAGTCCGGATACTTGTCGGCAAAAAACAGGGCGCTTTCCAAAACAGACAAGACATGTTCCAGAAGGCCACCCCAGTAGCTGTGATGGATCTCAATGGCGGCTGGATAACTCTTGATCTGTTCCTCATTTGCTTCCAGGATATTGTTCAAAAGCGTCACAATACAGGGCCGTGAGGCTTGCTCGAGAATCAGGGAGCGAAGTTTCTGCCACATTTCGTCTATGTCATAGTCTGTACAGGGAATCAGATCCTTCATGTCAAAGCCGCTGCTGGAATCCTCCGGAAGCGCTTTTCGAATTCGCTTGACAATCAGTTGCTTACTTCCGTTGTAGGTCTGAACCACGCCCTGGTATCGGACGAAATCTCCTTCTTGAATCTCCTTTTCAAATTCCTCGATGTTCTCCCACATTTTGCTTTCTATTCGACCGGTACTGTCCCCGAGCACCAGGCGCAAGTAAGGCTCCCCGTTTTTCTTCAAGCGGACCTGCTTTTTGCGAATTTGACCGTAGGAAGTAACAGACTCGCTCTCTTGCAAGGACTTGATGAATTTCATGGCGTGCCAGCAAGATAGCACCCCAGACTGACAGCCGGCAGACCGGCTGAAATCTCAAATTACAAATCCCAAATCCTAAACAAATTCTAAATTCTAAGAGCCAATTTCCAAGCTCCTGAGTGTGGTCTAACAGGCTTTTCTAAGCCGAATTCGTTTGTGATTTGGGATTTGGAATTTGAAATTTAAAATTTCCGCTGACAGCGGTCAGCGGTTGTGTACAATAAAGCGATGGACATCGTGGCCCTTTCCCAAGTCAGCTCACAGGATCTTGAGAGGGTCTTTCAGCAGGAGATCCAGTGTTGGCAGGATGAGCTTTTCTGGGACTATCAGCCAGCCGTATCCGTGATCAAGCAATA
>PVMK01141711.1_pt1 | contig 28188 bp, 31 predicted proteins | sample 1853481 | NCBI WGS metagenome assembly PVMK01 (sample SAMN08533507, study PRJNA380276) | Marine sediment metagenome, whole genome shotgun sequencing project. | reverse complement strand
CGATCTGCCCGCTGGAGTACACCATGGAACTGAAAGACTTTGAGAAGATGCACGTGGAGGCTATGAAACCCTTTAAGGCTAAGAAACTGAAATAGGTTGCGGGTTACGCGTTGCGGGTTGCGGGTTCAAGGGTTCTGGGTTCAGAGGTTCTGGGGTTCTGGGTACTGGGTGCTGGTTACTGGGTGCTGGGTATTGGGTATTGGTTACTGGGTACTGGGTTCTGGGTATTGGGTACTGGGTGCTGGTTACTGGTCACTGATTACTGGTTACTGATTACTGATTACTGGTCACTGGTTACTGGCCACTGGTTACTGGTCACTGGTTACTGGTTACTGGGTGCTGGGTACGGGGTACTGGGTACGGGGTACTGGGTATTGGGTGCTGGGTACGAGGTACTGGGTACGGGGTACTGGGTTCTGGGTATTGGGTACTGGGTGCTGGTTACTGGTTACTGATTACTGATTACTGATTACTGGTCACTGATTACTGGTTACTGGGTGCTGGGTACGGGGTACTGGGTACTCGTCATTTGTTTGGATCGTTAGGCCCGGAAAATGAACCGCAGAATATCGAATGTTGAATAACGACGGACGGCAAAAAAAAGAGGAATGGATTCTTATCTTTACAAAGCAATTGGACAGGATTAACAGGATAGAGCGGCCTTCGGCCGAAGGGCGTCTGGCCGCAGGCGAAAAAAATCCCGTCAATCCTGTTAATCCTGTCTAAAAAAAATAAAAATCGAATCCATTCCTCTTAACTGCCGTTTCACGGGTATCTATAATGCCATATGAACAATCCATTGCCCTGGTTGATGCGGAATCGGTATTGGCCGAGTGCGGTCCGATGCGGTTGGTTATTCGGGCCTGGGAAGGGAACAAACCGCGGATTGGTCTGATCCGTCAGGCGGCCGACAAAGCATTTTTATACCTGGAACGCGTCGCCGGGTTTCGCAGTGAGGTCAGTCTATCGTTTCGCGACCTTAAAGTACAACCCCGGGACGATCTCGCTATGGAGATGGTCAACAGCGTCGAAATCATTGGTGACAATGACTTGACACCCATGGCAGCGGTTGCCGGGACCATTGCGGATGCGGTGGCAAACTGGCTTTTTGAACAGGGTACGACCCGGGTCATTGTGGACAATGGCGGTGATATCGCTGTCAGGCTGGCTGAAGGCGAAACAGTCACCGTCGGAGTCCGGCCCCGGGTAACCAGCCGGCATGTATCCCATGTAATTCACCTGGATTCCGGCTGTTCGGCCTGGGGCGTGACAACCAGTGGCGTAGGGGGCAGAAGTTTAACCCGAGGAATTGCATCGGCCGTAACCGTGCTGTCAACCAAAGCCTCGGTGGCGGATGCCGCCGCTACTGCAATTGCAAATGCATGCTTTGTGAAAGATGACCAAATCACCCAGCTGCCGGCCGAAAAGATTGATCCGGCCTCAGACCTAAAAGAGATCCCTGTCACCACTGAAGTGGGGCCTTTAAGTTCGGAGAAGATCCTGACGGCAATTAGCAGCGCCCGGCAAAAGGCTGACGATCTTTCTCAAAAGGGTATTATTGTGGGTGCGTTTATTGCGCTTGGAAGCGTTTTTACAATGACGGACGGCATGAAAAGATATGCCATGCCGGTGCAAAACTTTTAACTAAAAAGGAGACGAAACATGAAAACTACAAAACTTGTCCTGACTATCTTAACCATCGTGTCAATGATGATTTTGGGGCCACCATCCGGCGTTTTTGCTGATGATACCATCAAAATCGGTGAAATTCAGACCTACAGCAAATTAACGAATTTTACTTTTCCTTACCGCAATGGCTGGCAACTCGCCCTTGAGGAAATTAACAATTCAGGCGGGGTCATGGGTAAAAAGCTTGAAGTCATCTCGCGCGACGACGCCGGCAAACCGGGAACGGCGGTAACGGTAGCCGAAGAACTGGTTAGAAAAGATAAAGTCGCCCTGCTCATGGGCACCTTTTTTTCTCACGTGGGCCTGGCCGTGACTGATTTTGCCAAACGCAACAAAGTGCTGTTTGTTGCCGCCGAGCCGCTGTCCGACGCGCTGGTGTGGGCCAAGGGAAATCGCTACACGTTTCGGCTGCGACCGTCAACCTATATGCAGGCAGCCATGCTGGCCGAAAAGGCCGCTAAAAATCCCGCCAAACGCTGGGCGACCATCGCACCAAACTATGCCTACGGTAAAGATGCCGTTAAGTCCTTTAAAAAAGTGTTAAAAGCCAAACGGCCGGATGTTGAATTTGTTGCCGAGCAATGGCCGGCTTTATTTAAAATAAATGCCGGGGCCGAAATTCAGGCCCTGACGGATGCAAAACCTGAAGCAATCTACAATGTAACATTCGGCGGTGACCTGGCCAAGTTTGTACGAGAAGGCAACCTCAGAGGGTTTTTTAAAGATGTATTTGTCGTCAGTTTATTAACCGGTGAACCTGAATACCTGGATCCCCTCAAAGATGAAGCTCCGGAAGGGTGGCTGGTAACCGGTTACCCCTGGTACGATATCAAAGACCAGCCCCACGTAAAATTTGTCGAAGCTTATCAAAAAAAGTTTAATGATTACCCGCGCACGGGATCGGTTGTCGGTTACAACACCATGATGTCCGTATACCACATGCTGAAAAAGGCGAAGTCGACCGATACGGAAAAAATGGTGGATGCCATGGAAGGACTCACCTTTGATTCGATTATCGGACCGATTACCTACCGAAAAATCGACCACCAGTCCACCATGGGAGCTTACGTGGGTCATATTGCCTTGAAAGCCGGCAAAGGCATTATGGTTGACTGGCAGTATGCGGACGGCAAAGATTATCTGCCCAGCGATGCGGAGGTTATGAAATTAAGACCGCAGAAGTAAAGTGAGTCAGGTGTGGTTCAAACCGACCACACCTGAATTTAAAATCCGAATATAGAAATCCAAAATCCGAAACAAATCCGAATAGTAAATTTTCGAATGTTCGAAACTTTTAACGTCGTTACCGACATTGTAGAAATTGAAATTGTGAATTTTGGCTGGTTTGGAATTCTAGTCTTGGTCATTATAATTTCTAATTTAGAATTTGTTTCGTGCTTCGAATTTCGTGCTTCGGATTCTCGGTTTATCTGAGTGATGGTTAGTAGGTTGGGTTAAGCGTGATGTCGGCAAAATTTATGTTGGGTTCGCCTATCTTATGGTACCTCAGCAGTTTGAAATAGTATCATAATTAGCAAACCCAACAAGATTGGCTGCAGATCGTCGGCTTAACCCAACCTACGCTTTTTCGTTTAGGCCCGCGAAGTGGATGCCTCTTAAGCGAAATTTCATGATGTTTGTTGTGAGTTGTCCGTTGTTTGTTGTATAAAAAAATGACTTCATATTTCAAATCTGCCTCGGACAACTTGCAACTTACAACTTACCCTCAACGTTTTTTGCATTAGGCCCTTATCCGGCTTTATCTGACAACATGTTGTCAGAAACTGATGGTACTGTGCTGGAGAGACTCATCTCGCTGGGATATCGTCCTCGTTGTCGTCCTCGTCCTCGAATCGTTTGGCAACGGGCTTCACCAACTCTATTTTTTCGATTACGAGAACGAGGACGACGACGAGGACGAGAAACAATCCAATCGGCATTTCAGGCGTTTGCCACTTGTGTCTCTGCTCTCACACTGCCCTGAAGGGGCCATTTCTTCCACGCAATGTTGGAAGAAGCCTAGTACCTATTTTGTAACTATTGAATATTTTCGATTGAATATTTAAGGTATTCTTTCGATTTTAAAAAGGACGGAGCGAAGCGACATCAACAAATCTTCAATCTTCAATCTTCAATCGTCAATATCCAATTCCGGCTTTGCCGGGTTGGGGCTTTTAAAGTCTTCACCCCGGATTACTCATAACTGCTTATAGGAAATATTGACTTTGGGTTTTTACATCGTACAAGTTCTAACGGGTTTATCGGACGCTTCCGGTTTATTTCTTGTGGCCTGCGGCTTGTCGCTTATTTTCGGTGTTTCGCGGATCGTCAATCTGGCCCATGGCTCTTTTTACATGGTCGGCGCCTACCTGGCTTACTACATAGCTGCCTATCTGCCAACCGGCATCTTTTCATTCTGGAGTAGTATTCTGCTCGCTGCTCTGACGGTTGGATTGATCGGCGTTATCGTGGAAGTATTTTTATTAAGGCGCTTATATCATGCTCCGGCCCTTTTTATCCTTTTTGCAACTTTCGGGATCGTCTTAATTATTCAGGACCTGTCCCGCTGGCTTTTCGGGGCCGAAGATCTGTTGGGTCCCAGGGCTCCGGGATTGAAAGGCAGTGTGGACATAATGGGATCGCTGCTGCCTCAGTATGACCTGGTGCTGATCCTCATTGCACCCATGATTCTCGGGGGACTGTGGCTTTTGCTAAATCGAACCCGCTGGGGGATCCTGGTGCGGGCCGCCACCGAAGACCGGGAGATGTCCGACGCACTCGGGGTGAATCAAACCCGGCTTTTTACGAGTGTGTTTTTCCTGGGCTCCTTTTTAGCAGGACTGGGAGGCGCGGTTCAGTTACCAAAGGGCGGAGCAGATCTTTTAATGGATTTAAATCTGATTGCCGCCGCTTTCGTCGTCGTAGTGGTCGGCGGGATGGGCAGTATTCCGGGAGCCTATCTGGCCGCCGTAATTATCGGTGAGCTCAGTTCATTCGGGGTTTTAGTTTTTCCGGCAAGTACCCTGGTATTGATGTTTCTGGTGATGGCTGTCGTGCTGGTGATCCGTCCCCATGGTCTTTTGGGCAAAGCTGAAGCCCATGAGCACAGCCCATCCGGGGTTGCCGAGTCTCTTCTGCGACCGGCATCCAAAAAATTAAAACTTCTCGGCTTGGCTTTATTGGTTCTGATCCTGGTGATGCCTTTATTGGTAGATACTTTCCAGCTGATTCTGATGACGGAGATTGCCATTTTTGCCCTGGCAAGCATGAGCGTGTATTTCTTGTTCGGGCCGGGGGGCATGGTGTCGTTTGGGCATGCTGCTTTTTTCGGGGGCGGCGCCTATGCCGCCGCTCTGCTGGTGCATTACATACAAACCCCCATGGAACTGGCGCTGCTTTTAGCGCCCCTGTTAACCGGGTTGTTGGCGATGATTATTGGATGGTTCTGTGTTCGTCTGTCAGGTGTGTACTTTGCCATGCTCACGCTGGCGTTTGCGCAGATCTGCTGGTCGATCGTGTTTCAATGGGGTGATTTTACCGGCGGTGACGATGGGATTTTAAGCATCTGGCCGTCGCAGTGGGCCGATGGCAAAGTCGTGTTTTACTATCTCACCATGGTGTTGTGCGTCGGCGGGATCCTGGTTCTGCGTTACCTTATTTTTACACCTTTCGGGTACACCCTGCGCGCCTGTCGCGATTCGGCCCTGCGGGTGGATTCCATCGGGATTAACCTGAGAAGACATCAATGGCTGGCATTCATTATTGCCGGTGTTTTTACGGGACTGGCCGGAGGCATTTATGTGTTTTCGAAAGGAAGTGTATTCCCGGACGAGATGGCGATTCCGCGCTCATTTGATTTTTTGTATATGGTACTGCTCGGCGGAGTTGAGACTCTCTTCGGGCCGGTGGTCGGATCGGCTGCATTTACCTGGCTGCACGATAAGATATCACGAATTGAGTTCTGGCAGCTGATTTTAGGTTTAATCTTTATTTTTCTGGTAGTGGCTTTTCCTCAGGGAATTGTCGGCTCCATTCACAATCGCTTCGGCAAGTATTTTGAGGATTGAAGCTGAATACAGACCTTGTTGAATAGTTTACTGGTTGAATGGTTGATTAGGCAAATTATAGTCATAATTTCAGAATGTAACGATTGTTGAAACATGAAGTGTCCAATTATTTTGCAAATATGGGATAAATACATATTTACAAATAGTTAGCCAATCAACTGATCAACCAATCAACGACATTTGGCCTTAGGAATGACGAATGACTTAGGAATGCGGAATGCGGAATGCGGAATTAAGGAATTCTATCGATTTAATAAAAGACAGAGCATAGCGATTCATTAACTTTAGGCACTTTAGCTCATTTTAGCTCGATTTAGGCACTTATATGTAATACAACAAACGCTCCCTTTCAGGGAGGAATCGGTGCCGGGCCCTCTGGACCCGGGTGTCTACTATTTAATATAGACAGGATTTACAGGATAATTTGGAGATTTTGAATTCCAGGTTTCCGGATGAAAATGTGAAAATATCCAATTCATCCTGTTGATCCTGTCAGAAAAAAAATATATAAAAAGAATACATTCCATTAATAGGTACTAAGCTTTTTCCGAGACTACGCTCGGAAAAAGAGGCCCCTTCGGGGCAGTAAAGGCGCCGACAGCGATTTAGCAAATTGCAGGTTTCAATGCTCAGGTTTCAGTATTCAGCGCTTCCACACCCTGACACCTTGTATGAAACTACGCCAAAATGGCACGGTTTTCTTGCTGATTAAACTGGCCGCTTCGATGGCCGGGCCTGGATTAAACAGCAACAGATTGAACGTCGAACATCAGTTTCTTTTTCGATGAGACCGGCCGTTTTTTTGCCGGCGGCTGGGCTGACACCCGACACCTTCGGTTTATTACAACATGTTGTCAGATAATGGCCCGCTAAAGGCCTAATACCGAGTACCCAGTACCCAGTACCGAGTACCTAATACCGAATACCTAAGTGTCCAATAATGAGGTAACACTATTCAATGGCAAAAGTACTTGAAGTGCATGAACTTGCCAAGTCTTTTGGCGGTGTGCAAGCAGTTAAAAATCTAAGCTTTGATCTGGCAGAAGGTCAGTTGCTGGCGATGATCGGTCCGAACGGCGCCGGCAAGTCAACATGTTTCAACTTGATTAACGGCCAGCTGCGTCCGGATTACGGCAGAGTTGTCATCATGGGAAAAAAAATTAATGGCTACAGACCTCGACAGGTCTGGAAACTGGGAGTGGGCCGTACCTTTCAGATCACGTCCACTTTTGCCTCGATGACCGTTTTGGAAAATATTCAAATAGCTAAGTTATCATACCACCGGCGGACAAATTCCCTTTTTAAGCGGGTCCGCAAACTGTATGTCGAGGAATCCATGGAGTTGCTCAGGCTGCTGGGTATTGAAGACCAGCATGACCGGGCCTGTGGTGTTCTCGCTTACGGTGATTTAAAACGAGTTGAGCTGGCCGTGGCTTTGGCCAACCAACCTAAACTGCTGCTGATGGATGAACCCACTGCCGGTATGGGGCCTGCCGAGCGCCAGTCATTAATGGAATTGACCACCAATATTGTTCGAACCCGTGACATCGGTGTTTTGTTTACCGAACACGATATGGATGTTGTTTTCACCCATGCCGATAGTATTATTGTACTCAATCGCGGTGAACTGGTAGCCGGAGGAACGCCCGATGAGGTACGCAACAATTCGGAAGTCCAGGAGATTTATCTCGGCAAAAGAGCATAGCGCATAGGGCAAAGAGCATGGCGCATAGGGCAAAGAGCACGGCGCATGGGGCAAAGGGCATAGCGCATAGGGCAAAGAGTATGGCGCATAGGGCAAAGAGCGTATAGTAAAAGGAGTCGCTCAGCGGCCAGCGGCTGGGCTGAACACTGAGACCTTTAGACTTTAACCCCCTGGCCCAGACCTGACTTTACGTTGCGCAATTATTCAGATTCATATTTGGGAACCTGACACGGGCTGTAATATGATCCTATAAGTCGCACCAGGGCAGGCTGAACGGGGAACACAGAACCTTTGAACGATTGAGCAAGGCAACCCTGAGCCTGTGAACGGTTACAATAAATGATAGGGGATATCAACTTCGTGGGCCTAAACGCTAAATCGTAGGTTGGGTTAAGCCGATTGTCTGCTACATACCTTGTTGGGTTCGCTAATTTTGACGGAATTACAGACTGTTGAGGAACATAAAGATAGGCGAACCCAACAAAAAATTATGCCGGTATCACGCTTAACCCAACCTACTATATGCGCAGGGGCAGCGAAACGGATAGCCCGCTAAAAGATGTTACGATATAGCTAATGGAAACCAAGACCAACGAGATCATGCTTCAAGTCAATGAGTTGAATACCTTTTACGGAAAAGCCCAAATATTATTCAACCTTGGGCTTGAAATCAGACAAGGTGAGGTCGTCGTGCTGCTCGGTCGCAACGGCGCCGGTAAGACGACCACCTTTAAGAGTATTATGGGAATCGTGCCGCCCAAAAGCGGTAATATTACTTACAAAGGTGTGTCAATCGACCAGTTGCCTCCGTTTAAAACCTGTGCCCTGGGGCTGGGCTATGTGCCCGAAGATCGAAGAATATTCAGCGGTCTCACCATTCTGGAAAATCTTGAAGTGGGCAAGCAACCGGCACGGAGAGGACTGAAGGTCTGGACGTCTGAACGTCTGTTTGAGCTATTTCCCAATTTGTCTGAACGACGCAATCAGGCGGGCGGGACCCTGAGCGGCGGGGAGCAGCAGATGCTCACCATTGCCCGAACCCTGATGGGAAACCCTGAAATGATTATCCTCGACGAACCGTCCGAGGGTCTTGCACCGGTTATTGTCGATCAACTGGCTGATATCATCCAGACATTGAAGGATGAAGGGGTATCGATCCTGTTGGCCGAACAGAATTTGAATTTTGCCAAGTTTATTTGCGACAGGGCTTATATCATCTATCAAGGCAGTGTTTGCCACGAGAGCACCATCGATGAGCTCTCAAACGAGGAATACGAGAAGTATTGTTCTATTTAGGATCGTTTGGATGGTTAGGATGGTTTGGATGGTTAGGATGGTTTGGATGGTTAAGTTCGTTTAGATGGTTTGGATCGTAATATGAGCTGAAAGCTCAAAGTTGAAGATTCGCCGTTTTCTGGAGGGCTCAAAGTTCATAAAAGAGCAGGGTTTGTTTAGATGTAGGGTGGGCAATGCCCACCGGTAACAGCCGAGATAGTGATATTTGGTGGGCAATGCCCACCCTACGATAGAAGATTTTAGCAACGGGTTAAGTTTGTTAGGACCGCTTAGATGGTTAGAATGGTTAAGTTCGTTTAGATGGTTTGGATCGTTAGGATGGTTAGTTGGTACCTTAAAAGTTATTTTTTTGCATTTGGTGTCAAAAAAATTGGATTGAAATATTTTCGCCATCTTCAAATGATTCAATAGTCAATGCCGGCTTGTCCGTGTTCGGAATCAACTTTGAGTTCCTATAAGCTGCTTCAACCAAGTCAACCCAGTCAACCCAGTCAACTCAATCAACTCAATCAGCTCTACGTAATCGGTTAGGATGCCACCGATTCCAGGCGGGAGTTGGGGTTGTAAGTCCGGCCCACTTTAGCGCAGGGTTTTCCTTCCAGTAAGACAATATCGGCGGTAAAGGCATTGACACCACGCATCAGATAACTGCCGACCCCATAGGCATCCACGGGTACCCGGCGCTTTTCGAACTCAGCAATTCTGGCCGGATTAAACCCCCCTGATACGATGATCTTAACGTGACCGTAGCCGTGTTTGTCCAGGGTTTGCCGGGTCATTTCCACCAGTCTGGGCGTGACGCCTACCGGTTTGAAATTCTGCATGACCGGAACGATGGATTTGTCGACCAGGGTCTCGGATGTATCCAGTCTCACTCCCCAAAGCCTTTCGCCCAGGGCCTCACAGCATTGCAGTGAGGTCCCGACACTGTCATTGTCAAAATCCACCAGTGCCACCAGATCAACATCCGGATAGGTTTGACCGAACAGGTTTACCGCTTCTACCGTATCCCCGCCAACCGCCGCTATCAGCGCATGGGGTACCGTGCCGGACGCCTTGGCACCCCACCACTGGGCCTGGGCATCCGTGGAGACCCCGGTGGCACCGCCGATGTGGGCTGCATATCCGTCGCCTCCCTGGACGGCCCAATGATCGAAGCGGGCCGGAAAATAGAGAACGATTTTGCCGTTGGCTGCATCGACCACGCCGCGTACGTTGCTGGCAATCTTCGTGCGGCGGGCAAGAATTCCCAGATAGACTGTTTCCAGATGAGCAAAAAGGCCGGCATCACCGGTGATATGCATCACCGTTTCCCAGGGCGCGATGTGATCGCCGTCGTGCAGGGCCTCGACTCTGAGTTGATGGAAGCCGTTTTCCCAGAGCTCGTCCAGTTGTCTGGACACTTCCATCTTCTGTTCGATGGTCTCCAGATACGCTTTGTGGTTGCCGATAAATTGCTGACGGGCCCTGCTCTTGAGATCGATCAACTTATCGAACAATTTGTAAGCCTGGCTGTAATCATTGTACTTGCCGGTGGCCACCTTGAGTACGGCTATGACCTCGTCTATACCGCATAGAACGGCCTCTTTTTTCTGAAACACCTGCATGGTGACTTCAGGGTGCAGATTGTGTTTTTCGAGTGCGATCTTTTCCCGCCAGAAATAGATGTCGCTGCGGTATCCACGACGTAATTCCTGGACGGGCAAATCAAAAATATGGGCATCCAGATGTTTGGGCATGTCGGATTTCCTTTTTCATTAGAACAATCTCATTTCCCGGGGGGCCCGAATTTAAGGAGCGATAAGTACAATAGCTTTGTTTCTGGGGCGTCATCAAGATTGCCATGTCTTTGTAAGCTCCCTTTAGACCCCAATATGGGTAAAGATATGACCTTCCACCTGATTGGTCAATAAGTAAATCCGGCAAGCCGCTGCCACATCCGACATCACTTGTACATTCTATATAACCCAACCCGGGCGAGCCGGAATTGAATATTGATCCGCCTGCGGCGGAACTATTGAAGATTTGTGGTATCGCTTCAGGCTTCGCTTTCGGCTACGACCCGACAGGTCGCTCTGTCTTTTCTATTTAAATCGATAGAATTGCTTAAATATACAATCTGGCTATGACATAAATCATGTGCAAACATGATTTATAACTAATCAACCAATCAACGATCTTTCTGGACGATAATTTGCCTTAATTTTTCTGACAGATCCCTTATGCTGAAGGGCTTCTGGAGAAAACCGTTGCAGCCGCGGTTCAGGATCTCAGTTGCCTGACCATCAAGGCTGTATCCACTGGAAAGAAGAACCTTAACCTTTGGATCAATCTCTTTAAGTCTGTCATACGTTTCTCCCCCGCCCATCTCCGGCATAATCAGATCCAGAATTATCATCGCTACCTTTTGCCTGTTTTGTTGGTAGATCTCGATGGCCTCCTTTCCGTCACGGGCCGTCAAGACCTCGTAGCCCAACTTTTTCAATACCTGAGCGCCGACATCGAGGATCATCTCTTCATCATCTACCAGCAGAATCGTTTCTGTTCCTACCAGAATTTTTTGATCATCCTTATGCTCGTCAATCACAGGCTTTTCAGTTGCCGGCAAGTATATATGAAAGGTCGCTCCCCGCCCCTTTTCACTTTCTGCGATTATCATCCCATCGTGATTTTGTATGATGCCATAGGTAGAAGCCAGGCCCAGGCCGGTTCCCCTTTCTTTATCCTTGGTGGTAAAAAAAGGATCGAATACTCTTTTTAAAGTTTTGCCATCCATCCCGATACCGGTATCCGTTATAGAAATCGCCACATATTTCCCAGGCCGGACACCATAAGCTCCGGCAAAGTTTTCATCGAGCATTTGATTTTTCGTCTGAATATAAAGATCGCCTCCTGCGGGCATGGCCTGCCAGGCATTCACAAAGATATTTAATAATACCTGCTCGATCTGGCTTCGATCGATTTCAACCGTCCAGATCTGATCATGATACTTTTTATAAATGGTAATTTCTTTTTTTGTGCGGCCAAACATCTGGGAGCTTTTTTCTATCAAATCATTCACATCCGTTGGCTTGACTACATATTTTCCGCCTCTGGCAAATCCCAACAGTTGTTTGGTGAGCTTTGCCGCTCTTTTAATATAATTTTCTATTTCCTTTAGATGTTCAAATTGGGGATGGATGGGATCTGTTTCCAACAACATCAGCGATGTCCTGCCCTGGATGCCCATCAGTAGATTGTTAAAGTCATGTGCAACCCCGCCGGCCAAAGTGCCGACCGCTTCCATTTTTTGTGACAATTGAAGTTGCCTTTCCAATTTCCGCTGCAGCGTTATATCCCTTAAAAAATTCAGGGTCGCGGGCTTGCCATCCCAGTTGATTTGAACTGCATGGAGTTCGATCCATATCACTTGATCGTCTTGGCCGACCAGTCTGAATGCATATGTATTCGGCAGTTTTTCCCCTTTTATCCGGCGCTTGTACCTCTCAAGAACCAAACCCCGGTCATCCGGATGGATATAATTTGCAAAAGGAACCCTGTCCAAATCAACGCCTAAATCATTGCCCATTTGCTTTGCCATCTGATTGGCAAATTTGATCCGCCCCTCTTGAACGATAAAAATGGCATCATTGGCATTTTCCACCAAAAGGCGATATTTTTCCTCTGACGACCGGAGAGCCTTCTTGGCCTGGATTCGCTCGGTTATGTCTGTCAGGATACCCATACTGCCTGTGAAACAGCCCTCTTCGTCGAAAAATCCTAGAGGGGATGTCAGCGTATGGATCTTTTTGCCATCTTTTGTTTTCCAGACGAGCTCGAACCTTTCTTCCAGGCCCTTTTGTCGTCGAGACATCTGGTCCTTCATCAATTCCCTGTAATCGTCTTGGACAAAATCGAGGAGATAGCGACCTATAATTTCATCACGATGGTAACCCAGCATTTCGCAGAATCTTTCATTGACGAAAGTAAATTGATAGTTTTGGTCTGCCACTCCCAATCCTTCCTGCATGGTCTCGACAAGCCGGTGATAACGTTCTTCAGACTTCTGCAGGGCAGCATCGGTCTGTTTTTTCAGTGTGATCTTATCTTTTTCCATGACTTGATTCATATTCCCGTGCCCGCTCACCGAGATTACCGTATCGATGATAATTGTTGCAGATGCTTTGCTGGCGGTAGTACTGCAACAGTTCAATTCCACCATCCATCATCACCGGGGTGCGGGCGATGTAAAATCCGGTTTCAGCCGCTGCACACCGGACATCCTGCGGCACCCGTTCGGGCGCAGCATAACGAATGCGATCAATTATAGGTATGCTTTTTACCAACTCCCTGTCAAGCTCATTCAAAACAGGATTTCCGTTGATGAATCGCCGGCCTTCTTTTCCGCGAAGAAAGCGGGTGGCAGGGGTATCCAAATCTTTCGGACTGCTGATCCGGAGTTTGCAACCGGAGATTTTTACGGCGGCAATTCTGGCCAGGGTCTCAAACAGACTGTCCTCCGGGTGCAGTCTAATCACCACCGTGCCCACCGGCAGATAGCGCAGGATATTGTCCTGTCCGCGAAGGTGAAAGTAATCAAGCCGGCGGGAAAACTCCCTTTCGACATGGTAGATGTAGCTTTGAATGGCTCGAATGCTTTTTTGTATTTCCGTTTCGACTCCCTGGAATCCGCCGTCATCGAGTTTCTGCTTCCATTGCAGGGCCAGGTACAACAGGGGATGGGACATTTGAATTGAATCACCGCTGGAGGGATTGATTTCTTCAAACTCCATAAACTGGGCCACATATTTGGGGCTGCCTGCTTTAATTCCCGATCCCAGGGCCGATTTCCCCATTCCGCCAAAGGGCTGGCGCAAGGTGACGGCTCCGGTGGTACTCCGGTTGATATACAGATTACCGGCCTTTATGCGATCCTGCCAGTATTTTGCTTCACGGGGGTCCAGACTCTCCAGGCCGGAGGTCAGACCGTATCCGGTTTGATTGACGATCTCGATGGCATGATCGAGGCTGTCCGCACGCATGACCCCCAGCAACGGACCGAAGAATTCGGTCATGTGGGTGTAACTTTGCGGCCGAACACCCCATTTGATCCCGGGCGTCCACAAATACGGGTTGTTGTCAACATTTTGAGGCTGCAATGCCCAGGATTCTCCGGGTTCCAGGCCGGTCAGGGCCTTTTTTAAATCTCCTTGCGGCGGTCGAATCAGGGGACCCATTTTATTGAAAAAATCCCAGGCAGATCCTGTGCTGATGCTTTGGGCGGCATCCACAAGCTGTCTCTTAAATCCGGCATTCTCGAACACCTCCGGTTCAAGGATGAGCAGCGAGGTGGCCGAGCATTTTTGACCGCTGTTGCCAAAGGCTGAATAAATGACGTTGCTGATGGCCTGATCCCGATCCGACATGACGGTGACGATGGTGGCATTTTTGCCGCCGGTTTCCGCTGCCAGCAGGAGGTCCGGACGCTGCCTTAAAATAGACAGACCGGTCTCGGTGCCCCCGGTCAGGATGATGAAATCAACCTCGGGGTGGTTGGTTAGTCTGGTTGCGGTAGTGGCACCCGAGCAGGGCACCAGCTGTAAACTGTTTTGCGACACACCGGCCCGCCAGAAGCATCGGCAAAGCACCCAGGCCACCAGGATCGCGTCGGATGAGGGCTTAAAGATCACGGTATTGCCGGCCGCAAGAGCGGCCACAATACCCCCGCAGGGAATGGCAATGGGAAAATTCCAGGGCGAGATGACCACACCGACCCCTTTACCCCGACAACGCAGATGGTCGATGTCGCAAACGGCTGTGGTGGAAAAAGGATAATACTCGGCAAAATCAATGGCTTCGGAAACCTCCACGTCAGCCTCGGTAAACACCTTGCCGGTATTGGCGGCGGCAGCACCGATGAGATCTCCCCGGCTCCGGCGAAGTTCGGCGGCGACTCCGGCAAGAATCCGGTGCCGTTGTCGGAAGGTCATTTGCCGCCAGCCATCCGGGTCCGCCCCGGCAGTGGCGACGGCTTTGTCGATATCTCCGGCATCCGCCAAGGCAACCCGAGCAACAATCACTTTGGAGTTGAATTGAGAAGGGTCCCGGGTTTCACTGATTTTCCGATCGCCAAAAATTTCTTTCCCGGCCACCACCAGCGGGATTTCAAGAGGATTGTCCTCAGGGCTTTTTTTCCATTCTTGTCTGATTTTTTCCGCCCAGTCTCGATTGGCCGCTAGAGACCAGTCCGTATTGGGTTCATTTTTAAACCCGGCTTCGTAATAGGTACCCATTTCATCCGGAAATTTTTCAGTGAGCCTGTTCTGAATCCGGTGAGGTGTTTTAGCCGGCCGGTCTTTTTGCTGAACGGAAGCTTTGAAATGGTTCGCTAAAAACTGCCAGGAGTTTGAATTTGTTTTCAGCCGGTTTTGATGACGCAGGAAATTTTTTTTACCCGTATTTTCATCCAGGCGTCGAATCAGATACCCGATGGCGTTAATGAACTGATCTTTGGCGGTAACCGGTGCATAAAGGACCATATCCTGTCCGGTTTCCTGGATGGCCCGACGAACGTGATTGGCCATACCTTCGATCATTTCAAAGGAAAAAAAATCAGTGACCTTGTTTTTCCGGGCCACCAGATAGGCATAGGCCAGATCAAAAAGATTATGGGATGCAATTCCCAACCGTACGGCCCGGATGTTTTCCGGCTGCATGCCGAAATCAACCATACGCTTCCAGTTGGCATCTACTTCCAGTTTATTGTCAAACGGCGCCAGAGGGCCAGTCGAAAATAGCGGATTCAATTTTCTCCATTTCCATATTCGCGCCTTTGACAATTCGAATTTTAACGGGGCTGCCGCCGCCGGTTACCTTTTTGCGTGCCCAGGTGGTGATTTGCCGTTGTATTTGGTATGAATCCGGCAGGTAGGCCTGCAGGGCCATACCGGCGTGGTGGTGTTTAAATTCGTCTTGATCCAGGGTACGAATAAAGGTTTGAGCGGTAATGGCCAAATCGCGGTAAGATTCCATGTCGAGGTTTACAAACTTGTTTACGCTGCTGCCGTCCTGACGCACAAATTCGTGTGCGGCAGCAGACCGGTATAGCTTGGAAAGGCGTTGTTGCAAAATACCGACAGTATGCTCGAACGCCAGAGGGTGGATCTGGGAAAATATCGTCGAAATTTTCACAGAAATGTATTCGATGGCCGGATTTTCGAGGGCCTTGAGATACATATCAAGGCGGGACAACGCCGCTTGTTCGCCGAGCACATCTTCCCCGATGTGATTGATGTTGATTCGCAGGCCCTGATTCTTCCTTTTTTTCAGGAAAGCATCCAGCGCATCTGCTTCACCCGGTATAATCATATGGTTGCTGTCCCGGCTCATTTTTTTAATTATACCCGGCACCGTCAGCCCGGGCAAAAAGCGTCCTGCATAGATAAAACCAACCATGAGAGACTTTTCCAGGGACGAAAAAAAACCGGGGATTCCATACTCGGTCAGCAGGTAGTGGATTTGATCCGCCGTGCGCCGGTTGTCTGCGCAGCGAAAACTTTGATCGATCAGTTTGGCCAAAATGACTTTATCTCCGGTACTTTCAAACAGGCGTGCAAACTTGTGTTGGCGCGCCCGTTCCGGGCGGGTCCGTAGCTCATTGGCTCTTTTTTGCCATTTTCCCGCCAGTTCGATCGCTTCTTCTGTAATTTGGTAGGTATCATCCATGGGTGTGAAGTTCAGATATCGTTGATTGGTTGATTAGTTGGTTAGTTAAGTGGTTGTAAATATGTATTTATCCCATATTTGCAAAATAATTGGACATTGACACTCAGGTTTCAGGTGTCGGGTTTCAGGTGTCAGTAGTAAAAAAGTGAGAGCTGGCCTGAAACCTGGTCCGCCTCCGGCGGAACACCTGATACCTATTCTCCGAAAAGGCTTCAATACGCCCGATAATGTATATAAAAAAGAGCTATTTTCATAGTAAATTATGAGGTCTGAAGTTGTATGGCTTTAAAATCACTGGATAACATATCTGTACGGATATTTCTGCATTTACCCAAACTAATGCAGCCTTTACAATTTGTCACGATTGAACAGAAAGTCATTGGAGGACGGAAGCTAGTGTGATGAAAATTCACCTGTAACTTATGCGCATAGACTTGACAATTTACACTCAAAAGAGGAATAAAAATTAGGATAAAAGTTAAGGGCCCCAGTATGAGTATTTTTACCACCCCATATGGAAGCTAAATGCTTAATATACCCTAAAGTTGCAACATCGGGGTGTAATATCCGGCTGTCTAAAACGACTATCTGATAGGATAATTTGAAATTGGAGTTTTATCATGCCGACCCTTACGAACACCAAAATACAAAATTTCAAGCACTTGAGTCATCTGCTGTGGGAATATTCATTTTATGTGCGCCAGGAATTGCGCAATCCGGTAATTTACCTGACATCCACCGCAATCGGACTTTTATTGTTATGGTTGATGAATGCCCCTTCGATTATTCCCTTTTTGGTAACCAGCCTTGTTCTAATAGCTTCCAATGCGATATTGCAATTCAGAAACAGGGATATCGAAACCCTTTTGCAGCTGCCGGCCCAACGGGAAGATCCGGCTTTTATTATGGATCTTGGCGGCAACGTCGTCTTGTCCGCCGGCAAAACAGACCGGCTGTTCAAGAAAGAATCAATCAACAGCATCATTGATATCATCGGAGTCGACGGTTTCGATCGTCTTATCAATACACTGGATCATAGCTGTACCGATCCGGAAACCCGATCCATCGATATATATTCCGAACGGCTAGAAAATTGGTATGAAATCAAATTCAAGCCGATCGTGTCTCGTTGTGGAAGCCCACCCGAAAAATTGCTGATCTGGTTTTCTGAGGTAACCGCTCAGAGAGAGGCCCAGCAGCGGCAACATGAGCTGCTGGGTTATTCGGATAGCCTTATTTCCAATGTAAAAACGCTTGCCAGGGAAAAGAGCACATTTGATCACCTGGCCGCTTATATATTGAACAATTACGAAGGCGTGTGTATCACGAGAAACGATCCGGATGGAAATCTGAGCGGTTACGTATTCAAGCAGAACGGTGAGGTCAAGCGGTCTGAAAAGATCGTTATCGCCGGCGATTCCAACTCCCCGATTTATTTATCCAGGCGCGAGACGACGGTTATAGCCGACGATATTCGCAATTATTCCTCAGCAAGCGCATTCGATCAAAAGTACATGTTCGATGAACGCGTCCGGTCCTTTCTCGATGTGCCGATTCGAAATTTCGTCAACTATCATGCCGGTGATGTGTCCATCATTGCATTTAATTCGGTCCGGTCACTCACGGTTCAGGAAAACATATTTATTGAAGTTCTCCTGAACACCACCCGGGCGATTGTCTCCCTGGTCGACCTGGCGCGTGAAAATGACGAGCAGTTTTTGCAAAAGGTGATGGGCCTTTGTGCCGCGGCCGAATACAGTGACGAGATCACCGGTAAGCATATCCTGCGGGTGAATAAATACAGTCGCTTTATTGCCGGGGAGCTTGGTTTCGATTCGGATTTCGTGGAAACCATCGGGCGGGTGGCAGCTCTGCATGACATCGGTAAAGTCGCCATACCCGAGCTGATCAAACTTCCCAAAGCTTATGGCAGGGATGAACGTTTGAAAATGCAGATGCATACCATCTACGGGGCCCGGATCATCGAGACCATGATGGCATATTCTGAAAAGGAAGACCCCCGGATGCGCATGGCCCGCAACATCGCGCTTCATCACCATCAAACATTCAACGGGAAAGGCTATCCCCGTCTAAAATTAAACGGTACCCTCCAGGCTCCTCTTTACAAAGACTATGCGGAGTACCTGAAAAATGCCCCTTTATCAGGGACGGAAATTCCCACCGAGGCTTTGATCGTGGGGCTGGCGGATCGGTACGATGCGCTGAGAAGCAGGCGACCTTACAAAGAAGCATATTCCCATGAGAAGACCCTGGCAGTGATGACAAATGACGACCGCTCGGGAATCAGCGGCCGCGATTGGTATGGTCATGAAATCTGGGGAGTGTTTGAAAAACATCATCTCCGTTTCAAAGATGTATTTGAACGCATGCAAAAATAGGTAACCAATATTTGATATTCAAGGTTGGGATATATCGTTTACCAAAAATATTCATTATGATATTAACTGTAATAGATTGTAGGTTTTCAGAATTTTCAGATTATTTTAGTAGGTTATATCTTTTTTTGGATGTTCCGGAAGTTTCCGTTTGACAGTAGGTTATGGCGGCGTTATTATGCATATGTATATGGTGAAATGGGAGCTGCTATGAAACGTACAACCGTTATGATACCCGAAGATTTGAAAATCCGTGCCGCCAGGCGAGCAAGCTCGGTGGGTATATCCTTGGGAGAGTTAATTCGTGAGTCCCTTGAAAGGACTTTAAATTCAGATTTCGCCGAGTTGCTTGATGATCCTTTCCTGACTGATAACGCAGTATATGAAGGTGACACACCAATTGATCTTGCACAGGATCATGACAAGTACTTATATGGAGATTAATTGTGATCTATATTGATACTGGCGCGCTCCTGGCCCGTCATCTGTCAAAGGATAGGTATCATTTCCAGGCGAGTTCTTTCTGGCATTCAATTCGAAAAAAAAATGAAACTTGTATGACAAGTAATTTTGTATTGGATGAAACCCTTACACTGTTGGGGCGGCGCGCCGGATATGACTTTGCAGCTCAAAGAGCAAGAAATATATATTCTTCTAAATCGATCAATATCATCCGCCCCACCAGAGAAGATGAGTTGAAGGCAATTGATTTTTTTGAAAAATACTCAGACCATCGAATCAGCTTCACAGATTGTGTTTCATTTGTTCTCATGCAGACCAGAAAGATTAAAAGAGTATTCACATTTGATCATCATTTTCAGATACTAGGTTTTCAAGCATATCCTAAGATATGAATATGATGATAGAATCAGTTCCTTTGATCAACTGTTGACTTTTGATAGCAAACCGAAAAAGATCGGGTACCTGAAGGAAGATCAAGCAAAATACATGTATAGGCGATAGGCTAGCCTCAGGTCCTTTTTCCCTCGACCTCCCCTTTGAGCCTTGAGCTTTCAGCTTTGAGCCTAGTTACCTCAAACCTCCAACACCGAAGGCTTATTGCCTCTGAGCTCGATTTCTTTTTACAAAGTATGAAAAAAATTACATAATAGTTGAATATATTCATAATTGTATGGCGTGCCATCAATTCCTACTACAGTCTAATATACTGTAAATTAAGGAAATATTTAATTATTCCCCAAAATTTTAATTTAGCATGGTATTTGCATAATTCAAAGCACGTCCACGGCAAACGACATTTTCAATTTTTGAATTTATATATTTAAATTGTATTAATTTAATGAGTTACACCATATCTCACGATGTAACTCAGGAGGCGGAGCTTTAGGAAGACGATAAGCCTTCGGTGCTGGAGGTTTGAGGTAACGGCTTACTTGACTTCACCCTCAATTCACAACAGACCACCGGCCTATCGCTTTCATCTTTTATTCGCTTTGAGTCCTCCAGAAACGGCGGATCTTCGACTTTGAGCTCCTAAATTACATATTCACAATTCAAGGTGTGACACCGGATTTACAGGAGGTATAAAATGATAGGACAGGCTAAAATCGTTAGAGCGAATCTCATCGAGAAAATAAGCGATTTGCCGGAGGCCAAACTTCAAGAGGTTTTAGACTTTGTCGATTTTCTTAGGGGCCGCAAGCCAGAAGTTGAGGATCCAATATTGAATGTAGCCGGCTGCCTTTCCGGCACCCCTCTCTCTGGTAATGAGATTGAAGAAGAGCTTTATGGAAGGGAGCCCGCCTGATGCCCAACCTGTCCAGTTAAAACTTTGTCGCCCTTATTTAACCGGGATGAAATCGTTGTTGCTCTTATTTCATCGGGGTGAAACCTGTCTGTTTTTCTGTTTAACTGGGGCATATTTAGCATTTAAGGGCGACCTTTATGTTTTTTTCTGGTTTTTCTAAAAATTTTGGAGGAATAATGCGGAAACAGACGATTCAGTATGATTCTTCGATAGATGCTCTGGTTGCTGTTGCTAAGCGTCTCAGCACCTATGAGGAACGATTTAGCATGAGTTCAGAGGAATTTTATGATAAATACGCTAAGGGCAGCCTTGAAGATCCAATTGATTTTGTTGAATGGTCGAACGACTATCAGCATTATTTAAATATCCGACAAGACTTGGAAAGGCATCTTCAAAATGCTGCATGACATTCTGCTACAGTATCTTAGAAGTGTTGAGAACGCGGTTCGAGGTCTGGCTAATAGTTACGTGGAGCGTTACGAAGAGGAACACTTAACCTCGAATCGTGTTAATCTGAGAATCAGAATTCGATTCGCCGATGGGCACCTACTTGAGCTGAACGAGTCTGCTATTGTTGAGGGAGAAGATATCAGGCATCTTGGTTACCGCTATCATTTTCAAGATAAGAAAAATAATCTTATCTTTCGATACGATAATACACCGCACTTTCCTAAGCTTGAATCTTATCCGAATCACAAACATTCATGTTCAGGAGTCATAGCCACAAAGAAGCCTTCCGTAATTGAGGTAATCAGGGAAGCAGGAAAAATTAGGAGAAGAGATAACACTTGATATCAAAACACACTCTTTTTATTCGTTTTCTCATTTGTTTTTATTTTTTTTGCCTCCAACCTACCGAAAATATGATAACAGAGCACAGATTATCAGTGTATTATGGAAGGGAGAATAATTCATGAAGATTGAATATGATAGAGAAGTTGATGCAGTTTATATATATTTACAGGAAAAAGAATTTGACAAGCCCTTTAATGGGTGACCCGTAAATCCCTTCTAAAAAATTGGGATATCTCATTGACATATCCCATATTTGCGGTATTATATTAAAAAAGACAGATCAATACTTTTCTGGAGGTGTCGTGATGGTCTCTGTTCGAACCAGAGTTTTTAAAAGTAACAGGAGTCAGGTTGTTCGCTTGCCCAAGGCTATTGCTTTTCCGGAATCAGTTAAAGATGTTGAAATTACAGCAATTGGCAACAAGCGAGTTATTACCCCGGCAGATCAATCCTGGGATGACTGGTTTGATGCGCCTGGTGTTTCCAGTGATTTCATGACGGATCGGGCGCAGCCTAAAGATCAAGTCAGAGAGACCCTGTAGTGCTGAAGTATATGCTGGATACAAATATTGTCATTTACACTATTAAAAAACGTCCCGAGCAGGTGAGAAGAATCTTTAAGCAGCATAAAGGACAGATGTGCATTTCGGCAATAACCTTGGGAGAATTGGTGTTTGGCGCTGAGCATTCCCAACAGGTGGAACGTAATCTGGCAGATATTGAGGGAATGGTTGCCCGGCTTGAAGTGCTGCCTTTTAACGGCAAAGCAGCGTATCACTTTGGGCGCATACGGGCTGAATTGTATAGCACTGGTCAGCCCATAGGACCTTACGATATGATGATTGCTGGTCACGCCAGAGCATCAGGATTGATATTGGCAACAAATAATGTAAAAGAATTTGTACGGGTACCGGGGCTTCTGCTTGAGAACTGGGCCAAGGGGTAAGTGGTCAGGCCGCAAACCGTAACAGCGCAATCCGCGCAATCAGCGTCAAAAAAGAAATATTTAAAATCCCGAGACCTTTTCAATAATTACACGGTGTTATCTTGGTCCGACCCCAATTCTTTTCCATCTATATTTGGTATTTAAGACCCTCAAGTTTTCCCTCTAAACAATCAAGATTCAAGGATGTCCGCATCTTTCCTTCGGTGATAGATGTCAAGAATGAAGATTTATCCCGTCAATTCTTCGCAGAAGAGGACCCTGCCCCGTTAAATTCTGAAGAGCAGAGCAGTTTACCCCGTGAAACCTGTCTGTTTTTTGTTTAACTGGGGCGTATTTAGCCGGGGCGAAGCATATTTAACTGGGACACGACCCCTATTTTTTCTTGTTCATAACATAAGGAGTTAACCTAATGAAGATACGTTTGACTGAGGAAATATGGAAAGAAGGTAATATGTATGTTTCTTACTGTCCTGAATTAGACATTGCCTCTGCCGGAGAGAATGTTCTGGAGGCAAAGAAGAATTTAATTGAGGTTATAATCATCAATATTGAAGAGACAAAAAAGATGGGTACATTTGAGAAGTTTCTTGACGATTGCGGATTAGAGGAAATTGCCGCGGACGTATTGAGTGTGCGCAAAGAGCTGGTTGGGTTTACACCTATCGAAGTATCTGTCTAATGAAAATACGACCGACTGAATACCAAGTCCAGGTTAAGATATTCGAAATGGCCGGGTGCGTTTACGAACGAACAAAAGGCGACCATCTTATTTACCATTACCCCGGTGCTATTAGGCCCGTGATCATACCGAAATACAGAGAAGTGCCGGTGTTTATTATACGAAACAACATGCGTATAATAGGGATGAGCAGAGAGAAGCACTTTGAATTGCATCAAAAATCGTAGAGGGAATAGAGCCGAAGGAAAAGAACAGCTATAGCTTTCAGCTTTGATCTTCTATAAGATTTCGGTGTGTCAGGCTGATTTTTGTAGAATGTTGAATTAGGAATATTTATAGAATTTTTCGGGAAATGGTCATTGCTGGAAGGATATCAATGGTTAATAATTAAGATGCGACCCCTTGTTTTTTCTCAAGTCTCCACTGAGGCTGTATCCAAGAGAGTTATAATTTTATGGGCGTCCCCAAAGACGCCGCAAAGAATATCTTTCTTTGCGCCTTTGTGTGGCACTGTTTTTTCGGTAACTTTCCTTACAAGCCCCATTTTGCCTCAAAAAAGGGCCTTTTAAGGACGTAAAACGGCTGTCTTTACAACTCATTTTTAATAATTACATAGTGTTATCTTGGTCCGACCCCAATTCTAAGGTTTGACACCTAATTTTTTCCCGAATCCAACAGAATCATGGAGCAGTCATGAGAATATTAGAAAGCACCCCCCTCCTTAAGAGGGAGCGCAACGCCGTAAATTCGGTTGCCGAAGTGCTTAGAAATAATTTTCCTGTAGAGGAGATTATACTTTTCGGCTCCAAATCACGAGGGGACGACGAAAAACATTCGGATATTGATCTTCTGATAGTCACTGACCAAACGCTCCACTGGAAAGATGAAAAGGCTATTGTGGAGATAATGTTTGATGCAGGGATGGAGTACGATGTGATTTTCAGTCCTTTATTTGTTTCTTCGGAGGAATGGAACAGAGGCATATTCACTGAGTTTCCTATATATAAAGAAATTATCCGTGATGGGGCTCTGGTGCCATGATGAAAGATACTATTATCAGATATTGGATTGAAAAAGCGCATGAAGATATTGGATCGGCACTTGACAACTTTTCGGCGGGGAGGCTGCAGAATGCAGTAAGAGATGCTTACTTTGCATGTTTTCATGCCGTTGCAGCGATTCTCTTTAAGGAAGGGAAAACCTTTAAAAAGCATAAAGAGGTTCGATCGGCTCTGCACAGGGATTTGATTCGAGTTGGCAAAATTAGCGCTTTCTGGGGAAAGCATTATGATTGGCTTTTTGATAATCGCCAAAAAGCAGATTACCGCCCACTGGTTCAATTCGAGAGGGATCAGGTTCAAGAAATCATCAGTCAAACTTCAGCTTTTTTAAAAGAGATGGAGAGTTTGTTGTCAGCACAAAGATGAGGCAATTGATATTTAATAATGCGGAACTAGGTGGTAGAATGTCAACATTTCACAATCCTCGAACACAGAAAAATATGATCCGCGAGCAGTGTAAAGCCTTTGGCCGGTTTAACGATTGGGAGCAGCAATTACGGGAAAAACCTGACGATGCAAACTGCTTGGCTGCCGTGTTTGAACTATACGATTTGATGCCTGATAAGGCGAAGCAAAGACCGGTGAATGTGGAAGGCATTATAAAAATGCGTGAAAGATTGTCATGCCTGGCGTAAGGGTGTATGAAAAAGCATTGGGTGATCTGTCGATTGTATTTAAGAATGCCAATGTGCCTTATATGATCATCGGTGGATTAGCCAATGCCATATGGGGGCATCCGCGGGCGACGTTGGATATCGATGTTACCATTTGGGTGCCTGATGATCGGATTCAAAAGATATTATCCACACTTGAAAATAGATATGTCTTCATGGTGGAAGCACCCCGCGACTTTATTTCAAAAACGAGAGTGCTGCCGGTCAAGAACAATGAAAATCTGAGGATCGATATCATATTTGGTGCGTTGCCATTTGAAAAGGATGCGATTGACAGAGCTGTTGAGGTGAAGGTCGGTGATATTTCCATTAGATTTTGTACTGCCGAGGATTTAATTTTATTGAAGATAATTTCTGATCGCTCCCAAGATCTGGAAGATGTCCGCGGTATTCTTCGTTTTCAAAAGGAAAATCTTGACTATGCCTATCTGGAACCGCGAATTGGCGAGCTTTCTAATTTACTGGACAAACCTGCTATTAGACAGCAATGGAATAAATGGAAAGAAGATAAAGGGCTTTAGATTTTAAGCTGACATGCCGCGTTAAAATACCAAGAACAGGTCAGTTTACCCAACCTGTCCAGCCTGCCCAATGAAATCTTTGTTGCCCTTATTTCATCAGGGTGAAACCTGTCTGTTTTTTTGTTTAACTGGGGCACATTTAGCTGGGACGCGAAACCAAAATGCCATCGCTAAATAGAATAAAATCAGTCATTTTACTGACTAATTTATCTTTTAATAAGGATGTCCCGGTAGTTTTTCTTACATCGTAAATTATGTCCTGGAGGACAACTATGCATAAACTACTAAATCGCATTACCTTTAATAAAGATGTTCTTTGTGGGAAACCTCTTATTCGCGACCTGAGGATATCTGTTGAAATGATATTGGAGTTATTAGCTAAAGGGGCTACAGAAGAAGAGATTCTACAAGACTATCCCCAGCTTGAAGCAGATGATTTCCGTGCTGCATTGCTCTATGCCCATAATATGGTAGCTAGAGAAACTATCTTTGATCGAGTTGCGGCTGGATAAGTGTTATGAATTTCTTGTTAGATGTCAATGCAAGTGGGGCAGTAGCTATTTGGTTGATTCAACTTGGGCACAGTGTTGTTGAGGTCGGCCAGAAAGATCCAAGAATGAGGGACAATGAGATATTGAGCTGGGCGGTGAGGGAGCGTAGAATTATTGTTACAACAGACAACGATTTTGAGGAAATGATCTGGCGACAAGGTAAGCCGCATTGCGGTGTTCTACGTTTGGAAAACCTGCCGCGCTCTGAGAGAATCGCTCTCTTGCACGATGTACTTGATTGTCATAGCCTGGATTTGGAATCCGGAGCCATTGTTATTGCATTAAGCACTAAAATCCGTGTCCGGAAATAGCGGCAAGGAGTGTGGCGAGGTCTTCAGCTTTCCAGCCTCCTGGTCTATTTGTCAAGAATGAAGACTTGACTTCGTAGTTTTTCATATTTATTCACTATTCAAGCTTTGACTCCGATAGATTTTTATAGACAAAAAACAATTACTCCCTCTGCCCAACCTACCCAACGAAATCTTTTTGTTGCTCTTATTTCATTGGGGTTAAATTCTTCGCAGAAGACGAGCGTAGCGGATTTAACCAAGGTGTTCAATATTTAATATTTAAGATACGTCCCTCATGTTTTTCACCAGGAGATGAAAGAATTATGCCGGAAATTAGATTAAGAACAGATCAGTCGGAAAAGGCGATCGCGATTCTGCGTGATGTGATGCAGACTGAAGAGTCGCGGCTCGAGTATGTGCTCGATGTTGCCAAAAAACGACTTGCAAAATTTGAAAAGAAATATGGCGCTTCTTCAGAAGTTTTTATTAACGAATGGGCTGCAGAGGATTTGGAGGGAAAAGATCTGGAATATGTCGAGTGGGCCGGGGAGATTAGACTGGCCGCCGGGTTGAGGGAGAGGCTAACAATTATTAAAGGAATAAAATATGACGCTTAATGAGTATCTTGCTGCGTTTCGTAAGGAAATCGAGCGGCTTGATACTTACGGTTTGGCTGAATCCATTGACTTCCATGAGGAATTGAGAGCAGGCAAACAGGCCATAGTCAAAGTGGAAATTGGTTTAATGGATGGTTCTGTTTTGATTATCAGAGAGTATATCGATGCAAAATACCGCATTGCAAAGGTGAGTTATGCGTATCAGTATCAGGACAGGGGTGGTAACCTGATTTTTCGCTACGATAACGCAGCGCATAAGCCAGCGCTTAGTTCGCCCGCTCACAAACACATCTCTGGGGGAGATATTCAGCTCAAAGCTCCTCCTGAAATATCAAAGTTGATCGAAGAAGTAATTGGCTATTTATAGGAGACCTGGCAACATAAAGAGATTGAAAACCTAAGAGCCGACGTGGATGGAAAATTCCAGGTTGTTTTTGAAAACCTTGATCAACTGTTGACTGTTGATAGCAAACCGAAAAAGATCGGGTACCTGAAGGAAGAGCAAGCAAAATACATGACACTGTTTTTCCGGTAACTTTCCTTAAAAGCCCCATTTTGCCTCAAAAAAGGGCCTTTTAAGGACGTAAAACGGCCATCTTTACAACTCATTTCTAATAATTACATGGTGTTATCTTGGTCCGACCCCAATTCTCCAAGGTTTCTTTTGGTGACATTTGTCAAGAATGAAGACGCGACCCCTTGTTTTTTCTCAAGTCTCCACTGAGGCTTTATCCAAGAAAGTTATAATTTTATAGGCGTCCCCAAAGACTCATGTTTCTCTTATTTTAGGAAAATAACAAATGGAAACGATTAACAAAAAATATATAGTTGATGAGCATGATAACAAGATAGCAGTTCAAATCCCCATTGAAATTTTTGAAAAAATTGAAGAGGTTTTAGAAAATTTTTCGTTAGTCCAATTGATTAAGGAGAATGAAGGAGATGAAATTCTTAGCCTTCACGAAGCAAAGGCCTACTATGATCAATTGGAAAAGATACAGTGAAAATAGAATATCGAAAAAAATTTTTAAGAGAGCTTTCAAGAATCCCGGCAGAAAAAAGATCAAGGATGGAACGCTTTGTTTTTAAAGAGCTTCCTGAGGCGAATTCGATATTTGAATCCGGAAGGGTAGAGTCAATGAAAGGATACCCCTCTTATTACAAAGTCCGTTTTGGCTCATATAGAATTGGCCTCAGAACTAAAAATGATAAAGTAACCCTGGAAAGAGCCCTGCACAGAAAAGATATCTATCGGTATTTCCCATAAGTTTGCATTAATTGTAGTTTTTAAGAATAAAACTCAAATCCATTCCACACCACAAAAACCATAAAATGGGATTTAACCAAGGTGTCTAATAGTTAATAATTAAGATGCGACCCTTATGTTTTCCGATACGTTTTGTCGTCCCTCTTTTTTTTTTTTAATGCT